>ERZ651776.5468-NODE-5468-length-10974-cov-6.678627_pt1 | contig 10974 bp, 10 predicted proteins | sample MGYA00514761_ERZ651776 | MGnify/ENA metagenome assembly ERZ651776 | reverse complement strand
TCTACAACACAACACAACACAACACAACACAACACAACACAACACAACACAACAAAACACAACAAAACACAACAAAACACAACAAAACACAACAAAACACAACACACACTTCAGGCTCGGTGTCCACTGTCCCTTCTCACCTGAACCAATGTCCCTTCTGAGTTGCTATTAACTTCTGAGACTGTGTTGTTGCAGTAGTATCCGCCTCGAGAGACTGCGATTTCGCCGGAAATCGTGCTCCTTACTCCCCGGCTCACAACACTGCGGAGCGGGCATTTTCCACCAATGGCAATCCCGAATACTCCATCGTCAATAGTCGAGAAGCTGCTCTCTTTAGCCGGCTTGTTTTGGATTCGGTACGCCTCAAAAGCCTTGGAAACAAGTTCTGACTTTTCCAGTAGCGTCGCCAAAACAGCGTCACCAAAAACTGCAGATATGAGCATCTTGAGCTGTCGAACCGTCATGCTGTTAATAATTCTGCTTGTATCATCATCATCGCCTTCCATTTCATCGTCGTCCTCGTTTCCCTCACCGGCTTGAAAGTTAAGCTTGTCGCGAATCTGACCTCTGTTACATATTCCCCCGATAATACTCGCATTCGGAAAGCGATCTTGAAGCCTTTTAATCGTTTCCTCTGTGTAATAACCACCGTCACCGACGCTGTAGACAACTATTGTTTCGACATCTTCACCTTCGGGGAATTTATCATTCACCGTCGATTCAATGGATGAGGCCTGAGTGATGGCAAACGGGATGGGGCGAGCTTCAGGAAAAGAACCCACCATTATGCTGAACTCGTCATCACAGGACATCTTGGAGCCCAAATTGCTCTGAACGTTGGACGGTTGTGCTGATAAAACAACACAATTGTGAGGAAGTTGACCTTCCAGTTCCACCACAGCACCATCTGGGTCGGTGCTAAAGACGAAAGCTAGAGTTGGTCGTCCACTGAGGGAACTCAGCGCTTTTCTGATGGTCGCTCTGGGGTCGTAAGAAGCTGAAGCCGCTGTCGATAGGGAAGGCTGCATCTGTTCCTTCTTTTCCTGTAGCATGAGAAGCCGTCGGGATACTTTAACAGCTCCAGAATCGATAGCACTCAGGTAGCCTAGAATCTCAAGGAGGCAGTCGCTGGGAATTGTCGTCAGGGTGGGACTGATAGACATGTTGATCTGTACGATGTTAAGGTTTAAAGTCACCGACGCAAGCAGAATCCCGGCCAAATTCTGCGAGAACCGATGGTTTTTGTCGCACCTTTTTTGTCCTGCCCTGTGTGTGTGTGTTTTTTGGTCAATTTACAGGGTCGCCCCACCGCAAATCGATCCTCTGTCTCTTGGGTCCTTGGGTTTTGTTCTCTCCCGGTGTTTTCTCCCCCAAAAAATAAAATCTTTTTTACACATTCCTTAAACGTCTGTTGCGCCTTCGACGTCGATTTCAGCTGCATTTTAGTAGTAGAAATCCTCAGGAGGGGAGAAATAAACAGATCTTGACGAATTTAAGCGAAGATCTGCGCATCTTGTTCGCCACTTCGCCATGCAGACTTTCCTTCTCTTCCTTACCCTTGTGATCCCATGTGTTGCGTTTCGCGTCTCCAGGCCCTGGATGCGGTCTTATTTTCCCTCCGCGGTCTCTCGGAGAGCGGTCGTAGATGATGCGACAATGAACCTCCTCCTCACAATTGATCTGAATTCAGCGGGGGAGAAAAAAATGGTTACTTTGGAGTCTGCTGAGCCTTCGTCCCCCAATGAGCGACCTCCGCCTTCGCCACCAACTCCACCAGCAACGACGGTGACGGCGGTACCAACGTCAACAAAAACTTTCGTCCCCAAGAACTCCCTGTTGATTGACATGGCCAAAGGAATCCAAACTGAGAAAACCCCAGTCTGGCTTTTCAGGCAGGCTGGCCGTCACCTGCCCGAGTACAAGGCGTTGAAGAAGGAAAACGGCAAGAATTTTCTTGAGATTCTTGAGGATCCCGAGCTCGTGGCGGAATGCACAATGCAGCCTGTGAGACGGTATGATCTGGACGCTGCCATATTGTTCAGTGACATTCTGGTGCTTCTCCAAGCTCTGGGCATCGATGTGACGATGCCGGGGGGTGTCGGCATCCAGGTTCCTGAACCAATTCGCACTGTTGAGGAGGGAGAGCGGCTTGTGGCAGAGTACGGGGAGCTTGTGGGTAGTGAGTCATTCGTGGTCCAAAAGTTGGGGCACGTCTTTGATGCTATCTCCCTCATTCTCGAAAAACTTCAGAGCGAGTCCATCTCCATTCCGCTGATTGGATTCTCTGCAGCACCATACACTCTCATGTACTACATGCTTGGCGGCTCGAGTAAGAAGAATAAGAGTGTGGGGATGGACTGGCTGCGGGAGAACACCGAGGTTGCCCAGAAGTTTATGGACATCCTCAGTGACCTGGTCGTCGAATACTGCTCCATGCAGGTCAAAACTGGCGTGCACGCTATTCAGCTTTTCGAGGCGATGGGAATGATGATCGACGATGAGCTATTTAACCAGGTGCGTGCGTCTCTACGTCCGTCACACGTTTTTTGCATTGTCGTTTGTTGTTTGTTGTTTGTTGTTTGTTGTTCGTGGGATTTCAACAATAATGTTGCAACTGACTATTAATTGTGCTTATACTTATGCTACTGACAAAATAAAATACTCACGAAATACCCCAAAAATTACTCGCTCTGCTTAGTTCGCCCTCCCATCCTTGGTTAATATCAAGAACAAACTCAAAGAAAGGCATCCAGACGTACCGCTAATGGTGTTTGCTCGCGGAGCGTCATTCGCAAATGCTGCCCTTAGCCAGCACTATGACGTTGTCACCATCGATGGGACTGTCGACCGTGCGAAGGTCAGGGGCGAATACAGGGATGGCGTCGTCCTCCAAGGCAACTATGACCCTGATGAATTAGTCCTGAAAAACGGAAAGACAAAGAGCACTGTTGAGGAGACCACCCGTGCCTACCTTGACGAAATCGGCTGTGAGAGACTCATTGCCAACCTCGCCGGAGGATTAGGGGGCAAGGAGAGCGTGCAGCTTGTAAAACACTTTGTCGATGTTGTGCATCGCGAGTCCAAAAAAAAAAGTAAATAGCACAAGTAAGAAAAAACGCACTTTTCTAGTATGTGTTTGTTGTCGGGGGGGGAGAAAGGGTGTTTCCCACGCGCGCAAGCGGTTTCTGTCTGTGTGTTGTAAGTGGATTCGTCGAGGCAAGGGATCTTTTTACACGATTAACATCTCACCGACAAAGCAGAATTTTTTTTTTTTTGTTCGGTTTTAGGTTAAATTTAATTTATTTTTTTCAAAATAATAAAATTATACTTTTAATAATTCATGAAATTAAAAATTTAATATAATTATTAATAATAAAAAAAATAAAGTTTTTATCTTAATAATATATTTTTTAAATTTCAAAATTGTTAATTTATTATATATATTTAATATTTGTAAAATTTTGGATCTTTATTTTATTTAGAAATAATTTCATATACTTTTATAACATTATAAAAGTTTATTGTGTTACAAAAATGTATTTAAGTTAACTAAATTGAAAATTTTTTCAAAAAACATAAAACTTCTTCGATTTCATTATTGCTTTTTTGTGAAACCCAGCACCATATTAAAACTAACTCAGCTCTTACGGTATCTATCCATCATCACCATTATTTAATTTCTGTTTGATAACTTTCTCCTCCAACTGTGTTGACGGATAGGGTCGTACAAAAAGGCAAAAAGCAAGCTCACCCAAAGAAAGCGTAGATTTGGAGAAAACGTGTCTATCGGCAGATGATTCGTAATACAGCGCTCCTGGCGTGCATTTTACACATATCAACCTGCCATGTAAGGTTAACCAGTGACTCTCCATCGCCTGCATTTTACTCTTGCGCGCATGCTCTCCCCTCCGCTTGATCTCACATGCCCCCCCCCCCTCCCCCCTGCATTGTCATATTTGGCTCCGCTTGTACCACAGGAACTTTACTGCAGCACGTACACTGAAAAGTATGTGTCTCCTACCAACCTCCGACCCGCATCGTGGGAAGCAACGCAGTATTCGTCGTCTGTCGTGGAAATTTTCCCTTGCACTAAGCTCATTTGGCCTAGAATGGAAACGCACCAGAACGTGTACGAGGTTGAAAACGAGGATGATTACAACAACTGTGTAACTGGTTCTGGTGGCCAGGACCTGACGCTAGGCCTTATGGATCCAAGTGTCGATGACTGGGATCCTAACCCGCCTTCCGATGACAGTCCCAACCGAAGCACCAACGAGCGTAAGAGACTGCGCTGCAAAAGCTGAGCGTGCGCAGCAAAGGCGTGTGTACCATTTTCTTTCCTAATTTAACCCTCACAATCCACAATCACATTCACCTTCGCCCTCTTTTTCGTTTGCATTCACTTTTACCTTACCCCAGGGGAGACTGATGACACTCCTCCTGCCAACATCGACGATGGGGTAATAATTTTGGACCCCGATCTAAACGATGTCCGCGGGCGTCGTCTTGAACTGTCTGGAGATCACAGAGTAGGGTCGGATGGGAACTTGGAGGTGTACATTGGCAAGGGGCACGTGGGGTATAAATATTACTTCATCGATTCCAAGGACAACCACTGCAAGCAAGGACAAAAGATTTCGTACAAAGTCGTGTCCCCGACGAGCCCTTGGTCTTACCAGCACTCCAAGTCCACCGAAACGCTTGCGATGGCTTCTGCTACCTCGGCCTCCACCCTGACCACGATGGTGACAGGCAGCTCCACTCCACCCTCAAGTTACGACTTTGACTCCATGAGGCCGACGCAAGCGGGCGAGAACCTATTCATTAGTTCCACGAACGCCGTCTCCGGCGAAGTAAACTGGATGAAGATGTTCGAGTCGAGTCACAACGAGCACGGCACAGCAATTGCTGTCGACGAGTTCACTGGCAACACTTTTGTGCTTGGATACAGCGACGGAGCGTCAAACTTCGGGACTAATATGTACGCGGGCAAAACCCGGTCCGTCCAGTCGGCAAACGACCTCTTCGTGGTAGTGGTGAACCCCTCTGGGGGCATCTTGGGCGAGGTGCACTTCAAGGGCCTCGGCCAGCAGTATCCTTCCAAGATAGCTGTCACTGAGAACTCAGTCTATATTTCGTTCATGGACAGCGCCTCAATGAACCGGGTCTTCATGGGGAAAGAATACTACGGCCATGATTGGATCGGATACGTCTACAGCTTCGATAAGACGACGTTCTTGACGGCGAACGAGTTTTTCGCCAGCCACAACAATCACGCAATCTTCTGTCGTGATGACCCTGCTATCGTCCTTCCAGTCAACGAAACAGACTCGCCGTGCAAGTGGCGAGCTGAGTTCCGCACGGACGAGTCCGAGACTCTCGACCACGACCGTGAGGACGTTGGAAGTCCTGAGCACTTCGAGCGCGACGTTTTTATGTACGGCCTTGCCGTGACCCCTGACGACGAATATCTTTATGTGGGCGGGACAACGCAGGGAAGCGGGTTGTTTTTCGGCGGTGGAAACGGCGCGAACTCCTTCGATGGCTTTCTCACAAAGCTGAAAGGCGAGGACGGAAGTCACGTCCAGTCGGCCCGGACAAACAGCCTTGAAATTGATGGACAAGAATTCCTCCTCAACATTTGCTTGGACTCTGCGGGATATCCTTATACTGTGGGCTGGACTCGGGGTACTGTCGCCTTCGGAGGGGACGACGACGGGCCGAAGGCAGATGCTTGGATAAAAAAGCATCACAAAAACGGACTCGCCGTTCTCTGGCGCAAGCAGCTCGGCGGATCGGGCGATGACTTTGGCATTGACTGCGCGGTGTCCACAGAGACACCGACATCTTTTGTGTTTATGGTAGGTCAGACCGAGGGCAAAATTCAATACAAGGCACAGGACGGTGGCGACGGCAACCTTGACAATTCCTTGTCCGAGTCCATCGGGAACTATGTTGGCAAATCTGACGTTTTTGTGGCGAAATTTGACGCAGGCACGGGAGATGCAGACTACGTGAAGCAGTGGGGAACAGAGGTCGAGGACATCGAGTCCACTGGGAGCGGCATCATTGCCGCTGGGGGCGTATCAATGGGCTCTCAGAGCGACCCCGTCGTCTGTGGGACAACCCAAGGTCATATGTTTGGAGCGAATGACGGCAAGAGCCAATTTTGGCTGGTGAAGATAAAATCTGACGATGACGATCTTCCCGAGTTGTACTCTTGCGGGGACGAAGGGTGCGACGGAGATAAAAATAGCGGGGGCGGAAGCGGAAGCGGGGGCACCGGCGACGACGAGGAAGAAGGCGGAGGACTCTCCAAGGGTGGCAAGTGGTCATTGGCTATCTTCACACCCCTCATTGCTGCGCTTCTTGGAATTGTCCTGTACAACCACGCAGTCAATAAGACGAAGCAACAGTACGCCAAGATGGGCGACCTCAACGTGGATGTTGTTGGCGCGGGTGCTGCACAAGGTGGAGGTGCTGCTGTTGAACTAAACGGCGGCTTTAGCAGTTTCAAAAATGGCGTTAATGGGGTTAATGGGGTTAATGGGGTTAATGGCTTTAATGGCGTTAATGGCGGCAACGACCTCGGCCTAAAAGAGGAGCTCTCCCCGGTTGTTGTTGCTACAGGCCAGCCTCTTTCCCAAGAGACCGCTGCCACGCAACTGGCGATGTATGATAACGACGGTGCGGACCCACAACATTTCGACATTGGAGACAGTACCACTGCTCCAGGTGAACTCCAGATCGAGACTGTGGACGAGTTGGATGTGTAGGTAGGACACGACAAGAGCACAGCATCAGTCGAATAATTTATGAACTTAGTTTTTTTGGTCAAAAGAAATGCACTGCAAACTCAAAATCCCATTTTCTAAAACTTCTTCCACACTACGATGTTCCTGCCATTAAATTGCATTCTAGTCACCTGTATACCTTCTGCCAAACTGCACAAATAAGTTACAAAATCCTCAACGGTTCGAACTTGTTTCTCTACGCCTTCATCGTCGATAATTCGCCTCTCCGTGAAAAAATTAGGGAACACACAGCAGGGAACGACCGCGAAACTGATTTTGTTCGCAAGACCATATTTAACAATTGCCTCGGTAGCATTGTCACTGTGGAGCCCGCATAGCAAGCCAACATCGCCACTGTTCATCTCTTCTACTATTCTCTCGTCGACATGGTCCTCGAAGCAGCAATTGACCTGTCTCAGACCACCCTCTTTCAAGCGCTCAAGGCACCCCTCGACTCCCCCTCGCTCGGCTGACATGATTCGAGCCTGATACTTTGCCGGGAGTCTGGGAACAACTACTTTTTTCAGAGTATCAAGAAAATCAGCAACTCTCGGATCTACTAATGTCACTGGTATCTTGAAGTTCAACGAGAGCCGCAAAGCTGTCTCTCCTTTGCCCCCCGCCACATCGATAACCTGGGCGGAAAAGGATAGGATAGATAAGGTCAGCAATTGCGCGGATCTTTGTGGCAATGGGAAACCATCTCCTCTTTTCTCACCATCTTCACGCGACTCACCTTCTTATTTTCCCACGATGATCCACCCAAACCAAAGTTTGTCGACAAAAACTCTACAAAAATCTTGCTCCTGTTATTGTTCTGAGCACCATGTCTCACTGAGCCACCCTCGTAACCATTTATCGCTAAATTTTGCATCTTCTGTGTCACCACCTGGCCAGTTCTTATCCTCTCCGCAGCAATAGACCTAGCCAGCGCCTGTCCGGCCAATTTCTTCTCAGCCTTTGTCGTCGCCATTGAGCCACCCTCGCAACCATTTATCGCTAAATTTTCCATCTTCTGTGTCACCACCTGGTCAGTTCTTATTGTCGTCGCAATAGACCTAGCCAGCGCATGTCCGGCCAATTTCTTCTCAGCCTTTGTCGTCGCCATTCTCGCTCATCAAGAAGCCCCGACAGAAAAACCGGAATGAATGATCACGCCAGGCCGTAGAAAAACAGTAAATACTTTTTAATGCGCGAATTCATGAGAGAGGGTGGGCGAGACCCAAAAAAATCTTTGATATCTTATTGCGTTACGAATTCCGTAATTTCAAAGCCGAAATGAAGGTAAGAGGGTTGTATAGTTTTCAAGAGGAGGTCTAAGAAACAATATTTGCTCACACCGTTTGAACGGTCTTGAAATCTTCTCTCCCTGCAACCTGCTCTCTCTCTCTCTCACACTGCTACTGCTCTCTCTCTCTCACACTGCTACTGCTCTCTCCGTTATCAACGCCAGCTCCTCCTTCTTCTTTCCAGTATTTCTGCGGTTGCAGCGTTCGCTCCTTCCCCGAAACCCACTGTCGTACCTCCCACACAGCTTTCAGAGTCTGTCGCTGACCTGGAGGTTTTGGCTAGAAAGCTGAATCCTGTGGTGAAATTTTACGACCCTTTGAATTTGTCGCAGGCCAAATTCTGGGGGACGAGCGAGGAGGAGACTGTGGGCTTTTTGCGTCACGCAGAGATCAAACATGGGAGAGTGGCGATGTTTGCCTTCGTTGGATACCTCGCCCACGCCAATGGAATCGTATTCCCCTGGGCCATGCAGATGGATGGTACCCACTTTCCCGGTGCTGGGGGTGGTGGGTCCCCCCCTGAGCTGTGGGATAGCATCAGCGATGGTGGGCGAATTCAAATACTGGCATTCATTGGATTCCTCGAGCTCTGGAGCGAGACGCAGGGTACTCATTACATGAGAGGTGGCCGACCTGGGGATTTCCCGGACTTTGACAGCTCAAAAATCCCTGGGGGCGCACTGAATCTGTACGATCCTTTTGGTTGGAATCGCAGCATGACTAATGATCAGAAAGAGACCCGCCTCCTTGCTGAAATAAATAACGGTCGCTTGGCGATGATAGGCATCATGGGTTTCTTGGCGGAGCAAAAGGTCGAGGGGAGCGTACCACTCCTCACCGGCCTGGGGCTAAAACATTACGATGGAGATGTGATGATGCCGCTGAGCGAGGGTCATGGCATCTTGCATATGAGTGGAATTTTTTAGGGTTAAAAGTTAAGCAAATAAGTTAACGTTCTTGTAGGCATGGTTTTTGGTTTCCGTCAGGGATTAGGTCTGTCATCATCATCAACTTAAAAAAAATCTATTTTCCTTAGTTTAAATCGACCACCTGCGTCTCCTCGTCTCCCACACTGTTTGTGAAAGTTAATTCCACCCCAGCAAAGTCCATTAGAGTAGCAGCAAAAATCGATGGGCCACCTATCCCGCTAACGTTCAGTCTTTTCAACTTCTTACATTTCGTGTACAGCTGCGGCAGGTCATCCTCCCGTATATTGTCACAACCGCTAAGGTCGATTTCTTCTGCGTCAGTGAGGGAGGAAATCATTCTGTGAAGATTTAAGGAATCGAGAACCGAGTTACGAATAGAAAGTGAACAGATAGCGTTGCCACTGACCGCCGCGACAATCCCAGCCGACGTTACCGTACTGGTAGATAGGTCTCCGAGATTTAGCGAGGTAAGTGAGCCCGTTTTAGTCAGAGACGAGAGCCCTGCATCGCTGCCAACCATAATGAAATTGTGGTATTAGTGAGTTATAATTGTAACTGAGAGTCGCCAAGGACAATGGATTTCGGCAATGTCTTTGGATTATGACAGCAGCGAAAGAGTCGCATGGTCACATTCCCGATAGGTCACTGGCTCACCTGATCCGGACCAATCCCCCAGAATCGTTGAGGTTCAATCGATTCAAATTTGGCATGTATTCGCTTACAATCTGAGCTTCAGCATCTGTAAACCCTCCTCCCATTATGGGCGGCAAATAGTTACCCTCAGGGAAACCTCCTTCTGAAACAGGCGCGAACTGAAAATCTGTCTGTTGTCTTAAAAAGGTTTTCATTTTGTGACTCAAGGTGGAGAAAGAATTAATTGCAGGCAGTCTGCATCCCCTAATGTTGACGGCTAGATCGACGACAGTTTCCGCAAGAATTGAAGAATTTCCAACGAATACCTCCAATAAATCTCTCCTCTTGAAGATGTTGGCGAGAGAAAAAAGAGTGGCATTCGTTGTCAGGTTCCTCGAAGGGAGGGAAAAAACTCTTAAATGTTTGCATTTGTCCAAGAGCGTTTCCAACAAACTATCATCTTCTAGCTGCTTCGAAGTAGCAAAGCGAATTACCAAAATCTCGATTCTGGAAAAAACAGCAGAATTGATTAAGGTGGAGTAGTTGGAAGTTGACAACCCATTCAATGCAAGGGAAGTCAGATTATTAAACCGGTTGAGTTCATCCATTTCGCAACTACTGTCAGCACTTAAAGACACAGCTGAGATTATACTAGGGTCCTCACAACGCAAGACAGACTTCATGTCTCGAAGGATTTTGCCTTCGCGTGAGTAGTGATTTATCAAGCTTTTATCAACAGAGAACTGTTCATCGGCAAAATTCTCTATTCCAGAGGATGAGAATGGGTTGACGAATGGGGTAGAACTACCATCTGTGTGGAAAGGATTGCAGGCAATCCTCGAGAACTCCCCGTCTGACTCGTCATCACTTCCCGAAGCATGATCCATCTGGAAAGTATGGTAGCGGGGGTATCAAAAAATTGTCAAGTTTGGTTTTTTGGAGGGTGTTTAAAAGCCAATCAAAAGCAATACACCAATGTTAGTAAACCTAGATCTCCTGATCGTCGACTAAAAGGACATTGCGGGCGATAACGAGAACTCTCTTGTTGTTAATGAAGCACATTTGGTTATTGTTTGGGTGAGAGGTCGTACTCCCTCCCTACACAGCAGCTTCACACACACCCTTTAAAACCGCATTTCTGTGTTCCTATCCTTTCTCAACGCTCTCAATCACGCCATTTAATCCTCAATATCTCTTCTCACAAGAGCAATAATTGTGACAACATCTGATCTTTTCTGTCGGAACTCCCCCCCCCCTACAATGAGCAAAAATGCCACCCCAAACATCTCCTGTCTTTCTCTCTCATTTGGAACCCAGTCCCGTTGCTGT
>ERZ651776.5465-NODE-5465-length-10977-cov-2.958165_pt1 | contig 10977 bp, 9 predicted proteins | sample MGYA00514761_ERZ651776 | MGnify/ENA metagenome assembly ERZ651776 | reverse complement strand
AGCTCTTACTGATCAGGCCTTCAGAGAGAAATATCTGAAAGATCTTCGCAAACAGGCCAAATAAATCGTAAGATGTTTTTCAGTATTCTTAGGCAATTTGTTGTTTTAATTCTTGGCTTAGCCGTATTTCTCAATGCGTACGCAGATGACTCCTTTTTTGATGACGATATTGTTTTTGATGAATCTGATGGAGAGCTTGATGAGTGGTCTGATGATAGTGATATCTTTGGAGAAGAAACTTCTATAAAAGAAAAGAGATTATCTTGGCTAGATCTTGGAGTGACTCAGAAGTGGGGCTTTAATCCTGCAAGTGATTACAGTACCACTAAAGAAAGAACAGAGATTACTCTCGGAACTAGCGGCAGTGTCTCAGATTCAGGTTATGGAGAGGTTGAATTAAAGGCAACCAAATTTTGGCCAAGTGATAGCAATTATTCAACTGAAAAAAGCGATTTAGAGGTTGAGAAGGCCTTTTTACAGTTTAGTTTTGATGACTGGAGCACTAAGATAGGTAAATATACGATTGGTTGGGGTGAGCTCGAAGGCGGAGCACTTGACGTTGTTAATCCTTCTGGAGGTCTAACTGATCCATCGATGATACCTCAGTGGTTTATGAGTGCTACCCGCTATTTTGATACAAGTGATCTAAGTTTTTTCTATAATTCCAACCCAGAAATTTCCAAAAGCAAGCTGCTTGTTTTGAAAAATGATACCTACGATGAATTTGGAGTGCGCTATGGCATGAGCAGTGAGGGTAGTGATATGGCATTTTATCTTGGTGAGCTCGTGCCCAATGATGCCTTAATTAATCTGACTGATGGCCTGGTTTATGCAACGCCATATCAATTGATAGGTTTTGGAATGAACAAAGCGTTTAATGAGTATTTACTAAAGTTTGATATTGCCTATAAAAATAATATTCAACAGAATCAAACTGGAAAATTCATTAAAGTAGATCGACTTGATTGGGACTTGGCATTTGATATTCAGAATGATGATAGGCAATGGTTAATATCAATAAACTCTCAATACCTTTTGGATTTTGCTGATGATTACTTGACACCTACAGCTTTGGGTGGAGCAGTTAACGCAAAACGAAACAACATGAATTACATGGCGAGCGTTAGTGACAAGTTTGGAGACTCAGACTGGACATGGGGATTATCGAATGTTATAGCTTCCAACAATGACCTATCCCTTAGTTCAGCAACTTTGGATTGGGACATTAATGATCAGTGGCAAGCCTCTTTTAGCGGTACTTATATTGATGCTAAAGATAATCGTGCTTTTGCTGTATTAGATGATTATCAGAGGGTTAATTTAGAAATTAAGTATCAATATTAAATGCAAGATTGAAAGTAAAGCATATAAGACTGCTGCAATGCTATCAATGACTCTATCAAACCAGTACATAGTATAATTTAGCGATAACAATAGAACTAAGTATCATGCTAGAAAGTAAGCTTTTAAGAGGTAACATAGATTTTGTGGTTGAACAACTCAACCGTCGAAACTATTCATTTAATGTTAACGAATTCAATGAACTTGAAAATGAAAGAAAAATCATTCAAGTGCAGACTCAAGAGTTACAAAATCTTCGCAATACTAAATCCAAATCAATAGGTCAGGCAAAGGCTAGTGGTGATAATATTGAGCCGCTCCTTCAAGAGGTATCAGAGCTGGGTGAAAAACTCGATAAAGCCAAAGAACAGCTCCAAGAAGTTCAGTCAAAGATTAGTGATATTACTTTATCGATGCCCAATATTCCCCATCCTTCAGTACCAAAGGGCAGTTCTGAGGAGGAAAATGAGGAAGTTTTAAGTTGGCCACCAGAGGGGCCAAGACAATTTGAATTTAATCCTAAAGATCATGTTGATTTAGGTGAGTTACACGGCATTGATTTTGCAGCAGCAGCTAAGATTTCTGGCTCGAGGTTTGTTGTTATTGCTGGGAAGCTGGCAAAGCTTCAGCGTGCTTTAACTCAGTTCATGTTGGATCATCATACCGAAAATAATAACTATAAAGAGACCTATACCCCCTATTTGGTAAATTCAGATTCATTAATGGGTACGGGTCAATTACCTAAATTTGAGGCAGATTTATTTAAAACTCATCTTCATGGTGAAGAGGGTGAGGCCAGAGCTCTTTACTTAATACCAACAGCTGAAGTTCCTGTTACTAATCTGGTTCGTGATTCGATAATAAAAGAATCTGAATTACCGCTTAAATATGTTGCACATACTCCATGTTTTAGATCAGAAGCAGGTTCTTACGGAAAGGATACGCGTGGTTTAATCCGACAACATCAGTTTGAGAAAGTTGAGTTGGTTCAAATCTCAAAGCCCTCTGAATCCTACAAGATACTTGAAGAGCTAACAAATGATGCTGAGGGAATATTGAAGTTACTGGAGTTGCCATACCGAAAAGTGGTTTTGTGTACTGGCGATCTTGGTTTTTCATCAGCAAAAACCTATGATTTGGAAGTGTGGCTTCCAGGTCAGAATGCCTATCGTGAAATCTCTTCATGCTCTTGTTTTGAGTCGTTTCAAGCAAGAAGAATGCAGCTTAGATGGAAGAATCCAGAGACAAATGAGTCAGAGTTTTTGCATACTTTAAATGGCTCAGGATTGGCAGTTGGCAGAACATTGGTGGCAGTGATTGAAAACTATCAAAATGCTGATGGCAGTATTACTATACCAAAAGTCCTACAGGGCTACATGGGCGGCCTAACTAAGATAAAATAACCCCTTTATTATTTTTTGGAGTGAAAGATGAATCTACCACCAGAAATTTTTCTGATTGCAATGTTTGTGCTGATGTATTTTTTACTAATCAGACCACAACAAAAAAGAGCTAAAGATCATAAAAACTTATTGAAAGAATTAAAGAAAGGTGATGAAGTTGTTACTAATGGTGGTGTTATTGGAAAAATAACTGCTGTTGATGAATCTTTTGCTGAAATAGAGGTTTCTTCGGGAGTTTCTATGAAAGTTCAAAAGCAAGGCATCAATCAAAAAATGCCAAAAGGTAGTGTCAAGCCAATGACTAAGGTAACTAGTAAGTCAAAAGCTAAGACGAAATCAGCAGAAAAAGCGGAATAAAGGGCAAATATACTATATGAACCGTTACGCAGCCTGGAAAAATCTTCTAATTGTATTTTTCCTATTTATTTTAGGTCTATATGCATTGCCAAATCTTTATGGTTCAGATTTAGCGATTCAAATTTCTGGATCTGGGAACTATGATGTCAGTCAGAGAGACCTAGATAAAATCAACGACACATTGTCAGATAATGGTGTGGACTTTAAATCGATTTCTCTTGAGGATAAGAATGTATTAGTCAGATTCAATGACTCACAATCACAACTATCTTCCAAAGCAATTTTGAAGGATTCACTCACAAGAAATTACGTTGTAGCTCTTAATTTAGCACCATCAATTCCACAATGGCTATCAGGTATTGGGGGTAAAGCAATGTCTCTAGGGCTTGATCTTAGGGGAGGCGTTCATTTTCTGCTTGAAGTTGATATGAATGCAGTCACTTCAATGGCTGTCGATCGATATTACAATGAGATAAGAGCGGCATTGAGAAAAGATAAGCTTTATAAGAAAATCCGCAAAGAAGATAATTTACTTGTTGTTTCTTTTAAAAGTGAAGAACTTAAAAACGAAGCAAAAAAAGTCATTAAAGAGGATTTGCCTGATTTAGTAATTGCAGAAGGAAGTGAGCAAGAGCTTGAACTAGGTCTTGAAATTTCAGCAGCCGCACAAGCAGATGCTAAGCTTGGCGCATTGAAACAAAATATTACGACTCTCCGAAATCGAGTGAATGAGCTGGGTGTTGCTGAGCCAATTATTCAACAACAAGGTACAGAAAGAATTGTAGTTCAATTACCGGGTGTTCAAGATACGGCAAGAGCAAAAGAGATTTTGGGTGCAGTTGCGACAATTGAATTTAGAATGGTGGACGAAAAAAATGACGTCCAGACTGCAATTCAATCAGGGAAAACTCCTACAGGCTCAAAAATTTATAAGTTTAAAGATGGTAGGCCCCTCCTACTGAAAACAAATGTTATTACGACAGGAGAGAACATTGTTGATGCTTCATCCAGCATGGATGAAAATAACCAGCCTGCGGTCAGTATTGTTCTTGATAGCTCGGGTGGGCGTTCTATGCTCGATACTACAAAAGAATTCCTTGGTTATCGAATGGCTGTTGTCTTTATTGAAAACCAGGTTGAAACAGTGATGGAGGATGGCGTAGCTGTTAAGAAGCGATCTAAAACTCAAGATATTATTAATGCTGCGACGATCCAAGGAACATTCTCGAATCGTTTTCAAATAACCGGATTAGATAGTGCTAGAGAGGCAACAAATTTAGCACTTCTTCTAAGGGCCGGATCTCTTTCTGCCCCAGTTGAGATAATAGAAGAGCGAACTATTGGACCAAGTCTTGGTGCTGATAACATTCAAAAAGGTCTGATCTCAGTGCTCGTTGGATTTGCTTTGGTGCTTATATTTATGGCTTGGCGCTATCGAGTTTTTGGTTTAGTTGCAAATTTAGCTTTGACGCTTAACTTGGTGACAATTATCTCTATTTTGTCTTTGATTCAGGCGACACTCACTCTTCCTGGAATAGCAGGAATTGTTTTGACTGTTGGTATGGCAGTAGATGCTAACGTATTAATTTTCGAGCGCATTAAAGAAGAAATGCGCTCAAGTAAAAATATTCAAAAAGCAATCTCTTCAGGGTATGAAAAAGCATTACTCACTATTGCAGATGCAAATATCACAACTCTGATTGCGTCAATTGTTTTATTTAGTTTTGGTACGGGTCCAATTAAAGGTTTTGCGGTAACCCTGACCATTGGAATCATTACATCAATGTTTACAGCTATTATTGTTTCCAGGGCAATTATTAATCTAATTTATGGTGGAAAAAAAGTTGAGGAGTTAGCCATATGAGTCTTAGAGCTTTAAATCTTCCAGTGATTGATTTTGTTGGTAAACGAAAGTTTGCACTTATTTTCTCTGCAATTTTATTAATAGTTTCTATAGCCTCTTTAAGTTTTCAAGGCTTAAAATTTGGTATCGATTTTACGGGTGGAACATTAATTGAGCTCGGATATGATAAAACAGCTGACCTTGAAAGCATCAGAACTAAGCTTGCGGAAGCAGAATATGAGGGTGCAAATGTACAATATTTTGGGTCGGATACCGAGGTCCTTATTCAGCTAGAACCTCAAGCCACTTCAAGCGCAAAATTAAGTTCATCAATTATTAGGATGCTGGGTGAAGGGATAGATGTGCGAAGAGTTGAATTCGTTGGTCCAAAGGTAGGCGAAGAGCTCACCAATGATGGCGGACTTGCAATGTTATATGCCTTGATAGGTATATTAATCTATGTCGCATTCAGATTCGAATATCGATTTGCATTGGGATCAATTGCAGCCATCGTTCATGATGTCATAATCACACTCGGTGTTTTCTCAATTCTTCAGGTTGAGTTTGATTTGACTGTATTAGCGGCTATCCTTGCGGTAATTGGTTACTCATTGAACGATACGATTGTAGTCTTTGACAGAATTCGTGAAAACTTTCTAGCAACACGTCATGTGGAGCCTGAGCCTATTGTCAATGAAGCTCTAAACCAGACACTATCAAGAACAATAATGACTTCACTAACAACATTACTAGTCCTTCTAGCTTTATTTTATTTGGGCGGTGAAGTGATTAATAGTTTTGCTGGGGCATTAATTGTGGGCGTCATTATTGGAACTTACTCTTCAATCTATGTTGCCAGTTCAATGATTCTAGCCCTGGGTATCTCTAAGGAAGATATGCTTCCATCTGAAAAAGAGAAGAAGGAGATTGATGCTAGACCTTAATTGTTTTATTTGCTAAATTTTTCAAAAACAAGGCAAGCGTTGGTTCCACCAAATCCAAAACTATTGGAAAGAATTCGGTTCAATTCAAGATCTTGATTTTCAGTCACAATAGGCATTCCAGATGCCTCACTATCAAGATTTTCAATGTTGACAGATTCAGCAACAAAGTTATGTTTGAGCATTAATAGCGAGTAGATGGATTCATTTACACCTGCTGCACCAAGAGCATGCCCTGATAAAGATTTAGTTGAACCAATAAGTGGAATTGAGCTATCTCCAAAAACCTCTTTAATGGCACCAAGCTCTTTAATATCACCCACAGGAGTTGATGTGCCGTGCGCATTAATGTAGTCTATTGGTCCATTGACTCCGGCAATAGCGATTTCCATACATCTTCTAGCTCCCTCACCAGAGGGCGCCACCATATCATAGCCATCTGAGGTTGCGCCATAGCCAACTAGTTCAGCAATAATTTTTGCACCTCGAGCCTCTGCATGGTCCAAGGATTCAAGAACAAGAGCACCACCGCCACCTGAAATTACAAAGCCATCTCTATCAGCATCAAAAGCCCGAGAAGCCTTTGAAGGTGCGTCGTTATACTTTGACGAAAGCGCCCCCATGGAGTCAAATAGCATTGATGTCGACCAGTCTAGTTCCTCTCCTCCGCCAGCAAAGACGACATCTTGTTTTCCAAGTTGAATCTGCTCCATTGCATTACCAATGCAGTGAGCACTCGTTGAACAGGCCGAGCTAATTGAATAGTTAATGCCTTTTATTTTAAACAGAGTTGATAGACAGGCAGAAGTTGTAGAGCCCATTGTTCTGGGAACACGGTAGGGTCCAACACGTTTGATGCTTTTTTCTCGTAATATATCCGCAGCCTCAATAACATTTACATTTGAAGCTCCCCCAGAGCCCATAATTAAACCTGTTCTCTCATGAGAAATCATTTCATCACTTAATCCAGACTCTTTAATCGCCTCATCTAATGCTATGGCGTTATAGATTGCTGCATCTGCCATGAATCTCAGCATTTTCCGATCAATTACCTCACTCGTATCAATTTCTGGAATAGAACCATGAACATTTGACCGAAGGCCCATTTCCTTATATTTTTCACTGAATTCAATTCCAGACTTCGCAGATTTGAGAGATTCGAGAACTTCTAGCTTGTTAGCGCCAAGGCTGCTAACAATACCCATCCCGGTAACGACAACCCTATTCATCAGAATGAAGAGGTATCGGTGAATAAGCCAACTTTTAGGTTAGTTGCCTCATAAATAATATTGCCATCTACCTCCATTGTTGCATCGGCAATCCCCATATAAAGTTTTCTTGCAATAACACGCGATAAACTAATGTTATAGGTAACTTTTTTATTGGTTGGGAGCACTTGTCCTGTGAACTTAATTTGACCTGAGCCAAGTGCACGTCCTCTTCCAGGGCCGCCAAGCCAGCCAAGATAGAATCCAACTAGCTGCCACATTGCATCAAGACCTAAGCATCCCGGCATGACAGGATCTTCATTGAAGTGACAATCAAAGAACCATAAATCTTTATTGATATCAAGCTCAGCAGTCATACCACCTTTACCGTAGTCTCCTCCATTTTCGCTGATATTTGTTATTCGATCAAACATGAGCATGGGTGGCTGAGGAAGCTGTGCATTGCCAGGACCAAACAATTCTCCTTTGCCGCACTGGATTAAATCATCATAGGAATAGCTGCTTTGCTTCATAATTCTTGTCAAATCTTTCGATGGATAAATTTTAACATAGTTGAATTACGCTTAAAATTCAACTTAAGGCCTAAGATCATCAATGATATCTTCAACATCCTCTAGTCCGACTGAGATACGAATCAGGTTTTCTACAATATGTGTTTGCTTCTTTTCTTCTTTTGTAAGCCTTACATGGGTTGTAGATGATGGGTGCGTAATCGTAGTTTTAGCGTCACCTAAATTTGCCGTAATTGAAATCATTTTTGTATTATTGATGAGATTAAATGCCTCCTTTCGTCCCCCTTTAACCTCAAATGAAACAATACCTCCAAAGCCAGTTTGTTGTTTAATAGCAATCTCATGATGAGGGTGGCTTTCAAGTCCAACGTAGTGAACTTTTTCTACAAATGCTTGATTTTCAAGCCAACGTGCCAGCTGGAGTGCGCTTTCACTGTGCGCTTTCATCCTAAGACTCAAAGTTTCAAGGCCCTTGAGAACAACCCAAGCATTGAAAGCACTCAGGGTAGGTCCAGTACTTCTTGTAAATGAACTGATTTCATCAACAATAGAGGCCTTTCCAGCTACCGCTCCAGCAAGGCATCTCCCTTGTCCATCTATGTATTTTGTAGCAGAGTGAATCACAAGGTCAGCACCTAGCGATAATGGCCTTTGAAGTGCTGGTGACATGATGCAATTATCAACCGCTAAAACGATATCATTATTCTTTGAAATAGCAGCTAATTTCTCAATATCAACAACCTCCCCTAGAGGATTTGAGGGAGTTTCCAGCAAAAATAATTTAGTGTTCTTTTGAATACTTTGTTTCCATCCATCTAAATCAGACAAGTTTACAAAAGTGACATTAATTCCAAACTTTTCAATAATGCTGTTTAGAAGAACAATGGTGGTTCCAAACATGCATCTTGAGGCAACCATGTGTTCACCCGGTTTCAGAATAGTCATTATCGTTGCAAATATCGCAGACATTCCGCTGGCAGTTGCCTGACACTTTTCTGCTCCCTCTAGGACTGCTAGTTTGTCTTGAAATGAGCTGACGGTTGGATTGGTAAATCTTGAGTAGACATTGCCCTGATTCGTTTCAAAGCGTTCAGCAGCTTGCTCAGCATTATCAAAACGATAGCTTGATGTTAAAAAAATAGCAGCAGAATGCTCCTGCTCGTTAGAAGGCTGATGGCCTTCACGAACTGATTTAGTTTTAAAGCTACTATCTTTCATGATTTTGTTGATTAATCAGCATCATTGTAGATTAATTCAGAGCTTTCATTAGTGATTTTATCCTCCTTTGCTTTATCAGATCTCTCTGCTTCAAGCTTATCAAGGTATGGTTTATCAATGTCGTTGGTAAGATAATTCCCGTCAAAGCAAGAACAGTCAAACGCAATGATTTCTGGATTGCCTTGTTGAACAGACCAAATTAAGTCATCCAGGTTTTGATAAATTAATTTATCTGAACCAATAGCCTCACAAACTTCATCTGTAGTTTTATTGTGAGCAATGAATTCATTTTTACTCGCCATATCAATACCATAAACATTAGGGTATCGAACGGGTGGTGCTGCAGAGGCAAAAAAGACCTTCTTTGCACCTGCAGATCTTGCCATCTGAACAATCTCTTTGCTGGTTGTGCCTCTCACAATAGAGTCATCAACAAGCAGGACATTTTTATCTTTAAACTCTAACTCTATGGCGCTTAATTTTTGACGAACTGATTTTTTTCTTTGCTTTTGTCCGGGCATGATAAATGTTCTTGCAATGTAGCGATTTTTAATGAATCCTTCACGATATTTGACATCCAATTCATTGGCCAACTGAAGTGCGGCCGTTCTTGAGGTATCTGGAATAGGTATTACAACATCTATTTTTTCATCAATCCACTTCAACTTTATTTTTTCTGCAAGTTTTTCGCCCATCCTTAGTCGAGACTTATAAACCGAGATGTTATCAATAATTGAGTCAGGCCTTGCAAAGTAAACAAACTCAAAAATGCAGGGTGATAGTCTTGGATTTGAAGAGCATTGGTGAGAGTGAACCTGCCCATTTCTATCAATAACAATCGCTTCACCAGGCTCTATATCTCGCGTAATTTTGTATCCGAGTGCTGTCAAAGCAACACTTTCTGAAGTCAGCATATATTTCGTGCCTTCACTAGTAGTCCTTTCTCCAAGTATGAGTGGACGAATGCCATTGGGATCTCTAAAGCCAAATATGCCAAACCCTGGAATCATTCCGATTGCTGCGTATGCTCCTTTGACTCTCTCGTGCAGCTTTGTTACAGCTTTAAAAATATCATTCTCATTGATACGATGCTTTTGCTCTTCGGCAATCTCACTAGCTAGTATATTCAGGAGTATCTCTGAATCTGAATTGGTGTTGATGTGCCTAAGGTCTTGTTCAAAGATTTCTTGTGCAAGTGCATTGGCATTGGTCAAATTTCCATTATGTGCGAATGCTATTCCATAAGGGGAATTAACATAGAATGGCTGGGCTTCTGCTTCTGAAGAGCTTCCTGCAGTAGGGTATCGAATATGGCCAATACCCATATCCCCTATAAGTTTTTCCATGTGTTTGGTTCTAAAAACATTTCTAACTAGTCCGTTACCCTTTCGCATATAGAAGCGACCCTTGTTGGCGGTGGTAATGCCTGCAGCATCTTGCCCTCTATGTTGAATAATAGTTAATGCATCATAGATATATAGACCTACATCTTTTTTAGTTGTTGAGAGGATTCCAATAATTCCACACATGTTATTATTCCTTTAAAATTTCACTTTCTATAAACTCTACAACAACATCACCTGGCTCCATTTCAACAAACAGCAGGTGTTTTGACAAGACTGGCTTTATATCAACAGACCAGTCCTGAAATGTTCTTAGTGCGCCAGTAGTCTCTACCCAGGCATGATTTTGAGTCACCCAAGACATACTCTGAAGAATAAGGACGGCAATCAATACGAAGGTACCCCCTTTGAATAGACCCAGAATTGCCCCGAAAAATTTGTTTTTTATTCCAACAACATTTCTTGCATTAATGAGAACATCTAAAGTACTCAGAGATCTTAAAATACCCTCATATGCTGGTGCCATGATTGAAGGATTTTCAGTATCAATCTTTATATTAAGTAGCTTTGACATTGCAAGAAGAGCAAGAGTCAATATTGCAAATAGCACAATGAATGAGACAAAATTCCTAAGCGATTCATTGGATATCAATGAATCAAATGTATTAAGATCTGAGACCATTCCTAAGTAATTAAAGCTAATAACTCCTAATAGGATTGTTATAACAATATTTGCGAAGGGGCGATTGAGTTCATTCGGGTTTTGATTGCTTGATGAAGCGCTAGCGAT
>ERZ651776.5457-NODE-5457-length-10991-cov-2.897288_pt1 | contig 10991 bp, 3 predicted proteins | sample MGYA00514761_ERZ651776 | MGnify/ENA metagenome assembly ERZ651776 | reverse complement strand
CCGCGGCCTCGAATGCCCCCGGTGTTGCATCTACCGGCGCTACCGGCTCCGGCACTGCCCTCCCAGCTGCTTCCGGGGCGAGCTGCGCCGGCGCCGGCGCTGGGGCCTGCCTCTCCCCCGCCGGCAAAGGCGGATCCGCTGCCGGCGCACGTGCGACGCACTCGAACTCGCGCGGCGAAGCACAGCAGGCGCAAACCGTCGCGGACGACCCGTACTGCGATCCGGATGACGAAGACACCTGGGAGACCAAGGAGTACAACCGAGACGACCCGGCACACCAGGACGTGATTTACTACGACGTCGAGCGCAAGCACAAGAATGACTGCCGCAAGCGCGGTGGCAGATTCGACTGGGCATGCAACATGTGGTTTGGTGATGCGGCGGAGCCTGACACGATCAAGCTGCTGGACTCCAAGTACAAGCGCAAGCCCTGCCAGCCGACCAAGCGCTGGAGCCAGAAGGAGGCGCGCTACGCGCTGTGCTTTGCCGACCGGGACGCCAGGGCTGGAATGCCCCCTCCAGCAGCGGCATCTCCGCCCAGCAGTGCGTCTTCGGCGCGCTTCTGCACCTCCTGCGGAGCCGCAGTCAGTGCTGCGTTCTGCGGCAAGTGCGGGGCGCGCGCTTGAGCAGTGAGTGCACATGTTCCTCAGCTCGCTCGAGCGAGCAATCTTCAGTAGGTGGTAGAACTTAACCTTGCTTATCAATAAAACTACATGTGCTACAGCTCTGGCGCCCAATCCACATTGCGCTCGGTTTTGTGCACGGTGCTCACGGCCTCAGGCAGGCGGTGTATCAGAAATGACTGCTGCGAGTGCTTCGACGCGTACGGCGTGGGGTCTGCGGGGTTTCTGTTTGCATCCCAGCGCCCGTACGCGAACGACATGGGAAGACCGTTCGAGCTGACTTCACCGAACCTAATTTTAAACCGCCACGTTGCTTGACTGGAGGCGCCGTGTAGTAAAGCACGATGCTCGCGTATCAAGCAAATGTCACGAGGGAGGTCGAACTCTTCTTGGGTGTAGACGACTACCGTTGCTTGGATCTTCGGCGGCGAGGCGCCTTTGACACAAACGCAAATGCGAGCTGGCAATTTTACCGACTGCGGCACAATCCTGCGGCGCGCCGTCAAACCAGTAATGCAAGGAACAATTCATACTGACCTGCGTGCACGAAGAGTCATGTGGTACGTGTCGTTGAGGATGGCGTCTAGAAGATGCTCCTCGAAGTAGCACGCGCTCATGGACGCCCAGTTGTGCCTGTCTGCCAGATCGGCCTCGGACATCATCCATCGGATGTCATCAGTTGGCAGTGATCGTGGGCGCTTGCGTGCAGAGCTGCCCGTCGCGCCAGACATGATGACAAAGATGTATTCACGCAGCAATGCGTCCTGTCGGACAGCAGCCGGTTAACGCGCGCTTGATGCCACGCGGCCTGTGTGCATGCAAAGAGTGAGCAACCAACGCCAGCACGACGTCACCACCTTACCTCAGAGTCTAATAGCCGCCACACCCCGCTATTTGCAATCTGATTTCTGTATTTACCGATAATTGGACCGTATTGCCGGCGTGGTGTCTGTGTATGTAGGTTTCGAAGCTTCGAAACCAGATTTGCGGCGAATAAATCCTGATTCACAACTGTGTGGCTGACAAAGATGGGACCCACATACATACATCACGTGGCGTATTACAACGGCAATATAGGCGCTGGGTGGGGGATGCGTTAATGGAAACAATCAAAGCGTTGTGCAACGCTTGCCAACGCTTGGTCTACGCTTTGATTCGAGCGTCGGACAGCGTTGCTTGGTAGCGCAGACAATGAATGGTGCTCACAACGGGACGAGCCAAGGCGGCGGTAGTACTAGCGGCGGTAACGGTGCTGCTGCTCAGAGCGAGGCGGGTGCGAGCTCTGGCAACGACGGTGGACGCAGCACTGCCGACCGTTTGCTACGGCAGAAGTTTTTCGACTTGCTCGTTCAGGTAGACACACGTTGCTGCGTGCCGTGTTGAATCTCACAGCGCTGTCGCGTTGCAGAACCGCGGGCGACTACTGAACTTGACGCTAATGGAGTCCTTGGCGGAAACCGAGATGAATATTAAAGACATGGGTCCCGTCATTGACGAGCTTCTGAACGACAGAAGTATCATGCTGACTGGACACGATGATGCAGACCTTGCGTACACCACTGTCGATTTGGCGTCACCGTTGACTTTGGTGATTGCGGAGAGCAACGCCACAGGCGCTGCCTGGGATGATTACAGGTCGATTATACAACAAGACCTCAAAAACGTAATTGGGACAAGTTGTGAACCCGACGTGTCCGCTCAATACCAGGCAATTCGAACGTGGGTGTGTCAGCATGTATGTGGTGCACGCTCAATGTTGCTGGCAGATATCGTTTTCGGTACAATGCTTGAAGCAGAGGATGCGGGATTTGTTTCGACCAACACAGTGGGTATAGTATGTCATCTGGTGCAATCTGTCCACGTCACTTCTGAATCTCATAAAACGCGGTCGGAGCACAAAGAGGAGACCAAGCAAAACGCAATTCTTCGGATGGTGTGCGATGGCCGCAGAGTCGGTGACACTTTGATGCAGCCAACTTGGGTGGAGGATTTCATGGACACGGCAGCAGCTCATGCCTTTTCTGACCAACGCGCTTTTCTGAATCTGTACCAAGACTTCTGAATCTGAATCTGCGCGCTTTTCTGAATCTGACCAACGCGCTTTTCTGAATCGGTACTGTTGTACATGGTCGAACTTAAGCACGCTTATTAATAAAACTACATGTGCTACAGCTCTGGCGCCCAATCCAACTGGCATCGATTGAAATGAACGCGAACGCTGGCGTGCAGCGCCATTCCGCGTCAGACATGATGCCAACTCTGCGTGGATTGATTTCTTAAGGCAAACCAACGAACCTGCATCGAACAAAGGACAATCAACGCGTAGAGCTACGCCTTGATTGCGCCTTGATTACGCCTTGATTGATTACATTCACACACCACGCCGGTTATTAGAACTACGCTATACGGGTATGTGCGCGAAATCCCCGCCGCGCTTTATGGAAGAAAGTTCAAACCGTAGAGGACAAAGCGTTGCGAGCACTTTCAAAACGCTTTGTCTGAGCAGCGCACACCATGATGGTGCTCTGAGTCGCAACAGCGGCGGTGGTGCTGGCCGGTGGCGGAGGTGGTGCTCGAAAGAGGCAGATGCGAACTGTGATGCAACGCACGTCTAGCTCATGGGTGTGCTGAACACGAGCGGCCTGGCACGCCTGTTGTTGCTGTGCACCTTGTTGTGCGTCATGGGTGCCCTCACCAAGACAGAGCTGAAGAAACTGGTCCACGACGACGTCCTTGCCTTGCCGAAGGGCCCCGAAAAGACCATGAAGCTGGCATTTCGAGAAGCCCATCGCGCGCAAGCTCACGAGGACGCCAGTTTCAGGCGGTCACAAGAGTACTTCCGCGGACACTTGTGGCTGGATTACCACGACCACGGTGAGATGACCAAGGCATGCACCCAAACCCACGACGGCGTAACGTGCAATGCCCAGTACTACGCGCCCGAAACCAAAGGGTTCAAAAAGAGCAAGTGGCCGTGTTGCACGGCCGGTGTTCCGTCGGCTCCACGCCTGCCGTCGGCCGAGGCGAGGCTCGACGGCATCCTACCGCGCGAGCTGAACGAAATGCACACGCAATCCAAGAGGGGCAAAGAGCTGTACGAGAACTGGCGCGTTTTGAACCACATGTTCTCCTTCGCTTCCGCCGAAATGAACTACACGAAAGGAGGAGAAGCCCGTGTGATTCGGATCCAAGGCCGCATCCACCGGTACTGCTCGGCCGCTGCGAAACCGCCACCCGGTGTAGTTCCAGCGTTTGCGCAGCTGTACTTCGTGGGAGACGAACAGACCGATTTGCGTGCTGCGAAGCACGACAAGGTAGCCCGCGAGTGTATTGAGTACGTCTACAGCGTGCTGAAGAAGCACAACAAGTTCGTCCAGGACACACTGGCAAGCGCTGACCAGCTGCTTGAAGATGACGCAGAGGCCAGCTTTGAGGTCCTGTATGACGCCAAGCGCATTCCACCCTCCGTGCATAAAGGGACCATGCAGGCGCCTGGTGGGCGCGAAGGGCAAACCGGCGTCATCGGTATCGTCTCGGACGACTACCAGAAGCAGAGCATCAGGGCTTCCAACCGCGCGGTGGTCATGAACGCACGCTCGAGCAAAAAGACACAGCGCGTCCGCTACGACAACCCAAACTTTGACCCCCTTCATTACCCGCTGCTGTTCCCTACCGCAATGGCTGGATGGGACCGCTTGAACACGACGACCCCGTGTAAAGGCGGTGCACCGCCCGTGAACGAGACGTGCCTTGATTTCCAGAAAGCACGTCTGACACAGCGGTTTAACACCCGCGACCATGGCGGGGCCAGACCATCCGACGTCACCGACGAGCAGCTGCGGCAGCGGGACATCTCACTGCAAGAGCACCTGTTCACCTCTGGGAAAGCGTTCCAGGAGTTTATCATTGAGTCGTACACGAAGGTGCTCGACAGCAACTGCGAGTTCGTCGAGCGCGACGACACACAAGAGAAGCTCGTGCGCTACCGCACCACGGCCGGCGCGTGCCGTGCGGCGCAAGCAAAGGGAATTTCAAAGATCGGCAGCAAGCGAGTCATCTGCCCGAAGTCCATGATTGGGAGCCCCGCTGACTTTCGTTCTCGGTACAACGACGCCATGAAGCTCATCCAGCTCAAAGGCAAACCCGATCTTTTCATCACCATGACAACGAATGCCAATTGGCCTGAAATCCAGCGCGAACTACTGCCCGGGGAGAGCTGGGAGAATAGGCCCGATCTCGTGTGCCGCGTGTACCGCATGAAGATGCTGATGCTCATCGACCTCATTGAAAAACACCATGCATTCGGCCAACCGGCCGTTGTGGTCGGTGTTACGGAGTACCAGAAGTGCGCACTGCCCCACTGCCATATATTGGTCTGCTTAGAGCAGAAGCTCGAGACCCCCGATCAGTTCGACTCCGTGGTGTGCGCAGAGCTCCCGTGCAGTATCAAGGCAAAAAAGCTGCACGACATGGTAGTCCGACACATGATTCATAGGCCGTGCACCAACGACGCCCTCTGCCCGTGCCGGAAAGGAGCGGAGGATGACCGCGGTGTCGCCCCTACCACCACCTGCCAGAAGCATTTCCCGAAGGAGCTGCGTGAGAGCACCGGGATTGCGGATGACATCGAGGCTTACCCGCAATATCGCCGCCGAGGGCCCGAAATTACCCGGAGAACTGAAATTGACGGACGGTCGTACGCCGTCACCGAGGCTCCCGGTCACACCGTCGAGCACCCGAAGTTCCAGTACAAGGCCGCAGGCGGTCAGCAGGTCCCTCTTCCCAGCGATGCCACAGTACGTGACGCCACTCGCGGCGTCGGTTACACGCCGAGGGGTACACGCGTCACGAACGAATGGGTAGTGCCATACAACCCAGCGCTGCTTATGCTGATGGATTGCCACGTCAACGTGGAAGTCACATCGAGCATCAACTGCGTCAAGTACCTGTTCAAGTATGTCTATAAAGGCAACGACCGCGTTATCTACAAGCTGCGTGAGGCCCTTTCCGCCGGTGATGAGGAGAACAGCGTGCAAGAGTACCGAGCAGCACGGATCCTGACTGGGTGTGAGTCATACTTCTGTATCCGATTTCCGAACCAGCGGTTCCACATGTATCCGAAAATCCTCCCGCTCGAGGTGCACACCGAAGATACTACCCCGGTGAGCATCAAGGAGGGTGACGTAGGCGACGACGGAGACATGGCTGATGCAATCGACGCCGCGCTCTCAGACCCCACCACAACCAAGCTGTCTCGGTACCTTGGCTACTGCGCATCCCATCGCGAAGGGAAATGCGACGGGTACTGCACACTGCCTGTCGATAAGTCCAAAAATTTCCGAGGGTGCCAGGAGCCGCCCACTGCTGACACGACCCGGTGCACAGAGCTCACCTACGAGCAATTTCCCAGGCACTACACGTGGTGCGGCCCCAAAGGCGGTTGGGTGCGCAGGGCGCGCGTCAGTCAACAATACGGTCGTATGCACCGTGTGCCACTGAAGACCGGGGAGCCATACTACGCCAGAGTCCTTCTGACAAAGGTCAAAGGAGCTACGTGCTTCGAAGACCTCAAGCGCCTCGACGACGGCAGCACTGCGGAGACGTATCGCGAGGCATGTTACGCGTCTCGCGACGCAGGGAGCTACATCACCGACGACGATGCTTACTGGGACGATGTGCTGGAGAAGGAGGGTGCGCGCAGCACTCCCGACGAACTACTCGAGGAGTCGAAGCTCATTGACTCTCAGAGCCAGTACCGCCACATGTTCGTCATGGTGCTGCAACACGGAATGCCGGCGCGCCCGGAGGCGCTGTTTGAGAAACACAAAGCATCAATGGCCAGCGACTACGCACGGCGTTTACGAAAGGACGCAACTTCGGGAGACTGCCAGCGCCTCCTCCTCGGCGAGCTGCACCGCCTGATGGACCAAAGTGAGTTCGGGGACGACGACAGGCGCCCCATTCCTGACCGGCCGGACCAGACGTGGGTGGCGGATCAAGCTAACCAGCGAGACGTTGAGAGCGCGCAGCAAAGGCTGGACGCTGCGCTCGAGCGGATCGAGACCGACCCAGAGCAGGAGTTCGCGTACGACCGGATCACCAAAAGCATCTACCGCAAGGAACCCGAGCTGTTCTGGTTGAACGCGATTGCAGGAGCGGGCAAAACCACCGTGGTCAATGCCATCCTCGACTACTGCATTGTCAGCGGGGTCCCTGCGGTAGCGACTGCAACGACGGGTATAGCCGCGGAGCTACTACACCGGGCAACTACATTCCACTCGGCGACCGGAGCCCCTCTGAAAATACCGGCGCACGCGCGAGAATTCGGTTTCGGAGCCGAGTCTCGTCTTGCGGCGGTGCTCAAACCGGCTACGGTGGTGGTGGTCGACGAAGCGACGATGTTGCACCACGTCCTGCTGGACTCCCTCGACCTGACCCTTCGCTCACTCGAATCTCGCGGCTCTCCAGCCAGCCAGACGCCGTTTGCCGGCAAGGTCATCCTGCTGGCCGGTGACTACCAACAGCAGCTGCCCGTTGTCCGTAAAGGAAACGAGCTCGATGTGCAAGAGGCGACGCTGCTGAATGCAGAGTGCTGGAACAGCAGGATCAAGCTGCGTCTGTCTACGAACCACCGGATGCGCTTACCACCTGCGTCCGATGACTCCGAGTCTGCCCGCCGGCTCCGCAACGAAACCGAGGCGTACCAGGAGTTCTGCGATCGAGTCGGGCGCGGCACCGAACCAATCGTGGACGGCACCGAACGCACCATCCACCTTCCAGATGGGCTGATGCTGGACTGCCGCAACGCGGACACGAAAGAAGCCCAAATCGAGCGGATGGTAGATCACATATATGCCGACCCCCCCGCCCCAGGATCCAAGCGCCACGAGTGGCTCGCTTCGCGCCGCATCGTGACCCCGAAGAACGTGCACGTCGCGGAGATCAACCAAATTGCCATGGGCCGGTTCAAGGGGCGCTGTTGGACGTCCCACAGCATCGACACAATGGAACCCGGTGAAGAGACGGAACGCAGCTCCATCCCTGAAAAAGTCATGCATGCCTACAAACCGCCAGGAATGCCGCCGCACGAACTCAAGCTGCAGGTCGGTATTCCATACTCGCTGACACGCAACTACGACAAGGGCCTCGGCCTCAGCAACGGAACCGTCGTGGTGCTAACAGGGTTCGACTGCAGCTGCGACAGCAGCTGCACAGACGAATGTCAGTGCAAAGTAACTTGCGTCAGCGCCACCGTCCCCGGCAGCAGACACCTCCGCCCGAACCAAGAAATCCGCATCCCAAGGATCATCTTCCTCCCGGACGAGCAAGACTACTGCCCTTTCATGTTTCGTCGCCGGCAGTTTCCTCTGATGCCGTGTCTGGCGTCAACAATCATGAAGTCCCAGGGACAGTCGCTCCAAAGCACCGCCGTGTACCTGCCGTCACCGTGCTTCACACACGGCCAGCTTTATGTCGCGATTACACGGACAGAGTCGGCCGCTGGGGTGAAGGTCCTTGCCCTGGACGCAGATGGGAGACAAACAACCGAAACCGAAAACGTCGTCAACCCCGTCATCATCCGGAACATCGGGGAGAATGACAGCGACGGCGTCAGCGACGACAACAGCGACGGCGGCGCCACTGCGCCTGCGGGGCCTTCCCGGAAGGCGCCGCCGAAGAAACAGAAACCGAGGCGAGCGAATGCACCCAAACCGAAACCGAAACCCAAAACGAAGGCAACCCAGCGCCCCAGCCCTAGGGCTAAACTGGGAAAGAAATCGAAGGGCGTCCCCAAGAAACGCAAGGGGCCGCATGGGCCGGCGCTAATTTCCCTCGGGCCCCCCAGCGCACGCAGTGCACAAAGTGGCACCCTGACGCGGTTCATGTCGGCCATGGGGCGGCAGCACGTGGCCGCGAACGGCGACGGTCATTGCGGTTTCCGCGCAATGGCCATGCAAGAAACTGCACTCACCGGCGTTCAGTGCACCGTCGACGCCTACTACGACAAGATGATCGAGTTCTCGGCCGCCGCCCACGCCTGCGCAGACACCTGCACCAGCATCCGGTCGTACGAGGAAAAGAGCGGGCTCACTCTCAAAAGCGAGCTCACAGCAGCGCAGGAACGCTTGCGCGCAGGCAACTCACTTCATGACGGGTGGTTCTCCATACCTGACCACGTTCACTGGGCCGCGAGCATACTCGGCGCTCCAGTCTTGGTGCTGACTCCGTTTGAGATGCATGGCCACCACAACGGCAGAGAACCGCCGGCATGCGAGCACACGGAGCACATCTGCGTCGCGTACTATGCGACCCCTGGGCGGTACAGAACTCTGACTATGGAAGAAGCGCAGCAGGCCGCGCACGCCGGAGCTGCCGTACTGATTCACAACGGCCGCCCGGGCACCGCGCAACCTGGCGCCATTTACACCGACGTCGGGCACTTCGACTCGCTGTGCACCGCAAGCGCCGCGCTGACACACGCGCAATTCCGCCGTATGGACAACGTGCAGCGCATCAGGCGCCCGCCTGCAACCCCACCCGTCCTACCTGCTGGCCCTCCGGCGCCCTTGTCTCCGCCTGCGCTGCGTGCACTACCTGCTGGCCCTCTGGCGCCTTTGCCTCCGGTTGCGCCGCGTGTGCAAGCTCCAAAGCAAACTCCCAGCAAACCTCGATGCCCGGGCTGCTCGTCAGAATTTTCCAAACACCACACCGTGGCGCCACCGAACAGCTTCAAATGGCCGGGAGCACGCTACTACTGCGCCAAGTGCAACCCGCAGAACCCACCCGCGCTGTACGCAATCTGCACTGCATGCGCCAAACCGGTCCGCGACGCTACAATGAGCAAGGACAACCACCTCCGCAAACAGTGCAAGGGCGCCCCACCCATGGACAAACCTCCAGTGCCGTGCCCAGCCTGCTCGGCAGAGCTGTCCGTACATTCCACGAAACTTTCGAACAGCTCCAAATGGACCGGAGCGCGCTACCACTGCACCAACTGCATCCCACAGGACCAACCCGTGCGGTACGCAGTCTGCACTGCATGCGCCAGGCCGGTTCGCGACACTAAAAAGGCCAAGGAGCATCACCGCAACAGACAGTGCAGCACCATTGTTCGCGCCCCAAAGGAGCAACGCGCCAGAGGGCCACCCCTCAGCACAGAACTGCGCTTAGTAGCTGAACCTCCGGCCGCGCAGCCGAACACCGCCTCGCTTGACGTGGCACCCAGTGGCCTCCCCGCGGACTGGGAACTGTCCCCGTGGGAACCCAACTACCATTCCACACTCGCTGACCAGATCGGCATTGACGAGCACGAGCTCCTGTCTCGCGATGAGCTATCAAGCAGAGAGCGCGAAGAAGCCGACCAAGACCTCTGGGATTTCATGGCGGAAAAACCCGCCCTTGACCTGCGTAACCTGCTCGGCGACATGGGACCCGAATACAGCGCCATGGACTTCGCCAGCCACCAGCGCGCCTCTGCTGCGGCCGGTGACAGCGACAGCAATTACGCCCACAACAACGAGGACACATACGCTGCAAATGACGGCGCAGGATCCGGCCGCGACGGAACCAAGGCAGCGCTGGGTGCTTGCTTTGACGACGAGGCATGCGAGAGCGATGACAGCGGGGGGGGCATCTGGGAGTGACAGTGCGCGCCTGTGGCACGTGCACCTCCATTAACAACACATAAGAACCACCATGCATAGCCATAAGCAATACACCGGCGCACTAGAACCCCGCTTTGCGGTGTTGCTAGCGCGGCTTTCGCCGCCTCCGTTTTAGGGAGCTTTTCTATTCTAGCTTGCTAGTTTAGCTCCGAGAAGAGGAGTGGATAAAGCTCCTGGCCAGGGTGGCGGCATGGGGACGTCGACGCCTACGCGCATGCCTTGTTGCCCGAACAGGTCCGCACCGTGCCACACTGATGTACCACTTCCTCTCTGACGCATGCCGTGTTTGCCTTGCAGGAAGCTACGGCCACATGCCGTCCGACAAGACCATCGGCCCACCGGCAACCGTTGTCACTGTCGCACACAGACCACGAGGACACAGTATGTCTTTACGAGGTCCGCACCGTGCCGCACTGTCTGACGCACCACTTCCTCTCTGACATGCATTGTTGCCCTGCAGGATGCTACGGCCAGGATCCAAGAGTGGCGGCGACGACGACGCCATCGGCAAGGAATCGCTGACCTCGTGCCGCCGCTCGCTCGACATCGAGCGCTCGCCCAGGCCGTCGCCCGACACCGCCATCCACATCGTCTACGCGCCCAGACCTCGTGCCCAACCTGCGTGATCAACGGCGTCAAATCGCTCTCCCGCGAGGCCTGCTTCCCGTACTCCGACGCCGCGCTGCTCCAGCCCAGGTACGGC
>ERZ651776.5451-NODE-5451-length-11010-cov-2.683435_pt1 | contig 11010 bp, 11 predicted proteins | sample MGYA00514761_ERZ651776 | MGnify/ENA metagenome assembly ERZ651776 | reverse complement strand
ACCCTGATCGTGACTGGTGCGGCATCGCTGATCGGCATCATCGCGGGGGCCGTACAGGGGTTCTTTGGCGGCTGGACCGATCTGATTTTCCAGCGCGTGATCGAAATCTGGACCTCGACCCCGTCGCTGTATGTGATCATCATCATGTTCGCCATTCTGGGGCGTAGTTTCTGGCTGCTGGTATTCTTGCTGGTGCTGTTCAGTTGGACGTCGCTGGTGGGTGTGGTGCGGGCGGAATTCTTGCGGGCGCGGAACCTTGAATACGTGCGCGCAGCCAAGGCGCTGGGCGTATCCGACCGCGTAATCATGTTCCGGCACATGCTGCCTAACGCGATGGTGGCGACCGTGACCATGCTGCCGTTCCTGATCACGGGGGCTATTGGCGGGCTGGCATCGCTCGACTTCTTGGGTTTCGGTCTGCCATCCTCGGCTCCGTCGCTGGGCGAAATGACCCTGCAAGCCAAACAGAACCTACAAGCACCGTGGCTCGGCTTCACCGCTTTCTTTACCTTCGCGATCATGCTGTCGCTTCTGGTGTTCATCTTCGAGGGCGTACGCGATGCCTTTGATCCGCGAAAGACGTTCTCATGAGCGCGATACTGGACGTCCAGAACCTCACCGTAGATTTCCGACAGGACGGCGAAATCACCCATGCCGTGCGCGGTGTGTCATTTCACGTCGACAAGGGAGAGACCGTCGCAATCGTGGGTGAGTCCGGTTCGGGAAAATCTGTGTCCGCCCTGTCTACGGTGCAATTGCTCGGCGACAGCGCGACGATTGGCGGGTCGATCACCTACGGCGGCACGCAGATGGTCGGCGCACCTGAAAAAGACCTGCGGCGGGTGCGTGGCAATGACATCAGTTTCATCTTTCAGGAACCGATGACCTCGCTGAACCCGCTGCACACCATCGAAAAGCAGTTGCGAGAGAGTATCGAGTTGCATCAGGGCCTGCGCGGTGACGCCGTACGCACGCGCATTATCGAATTGTTGCTTCAGGTCGGAATCTTTGAACCCGAAAAGCGCCTGACGGCCTATCCGCATCAGCTGTCCGGCGGGCAGCGCCAGCGTGTCATGATCGCGATGGCGCTGGCCAACGGCCCGGACCTGCTGATCGCCGATGAACCCACGACCGCGCTGGATGTGACCATTCAGGCGCAAATCCTTGATCTGCTGGCGGACCTGAAAACCGATCTGCACATGTCGATGCTGTTCATCACCCACGATTTGACCATCGTGCGCAAGATTGCCGATCGTGTGTACGTTATGAAGGACGGCGAAATCGTTGAGCACGGCCCAACGGCCGAGATATTCGCGAACCCCAGCCACACCTATACCCGCACCCTGCTAGAGGCCGAAAGCACGGGTGTGCCAAACCCCGTTGATCCACTGGCCAAAGTGATGGCAAAGGCCGATCGCCTAAAGGTCTGGTTCCCGATCCAGACGGGCCTGCTGCGCCGCACAACAGATTACGTAAAGGCCGTCAACGACGCCAATTTCGAAGTCCGCGCAGGCGAAACGGTTGGCATCGTCGGTGAATCCGGTTCTGGCAAGACCACGCTGGCCCTCGCGATGATGCGATTGATCCGCTCTGAGGGGCGCATTGTGTTTATGGGGCGCGATATTGACGGGCTGCGCGAGGGGCAGATGCGCCCATTGCGCTCTGATATGCAGATCGTGTTTCAAGACCCCTACGGGTCGCTTTCCCCGCGCATGACCGTTGAACAGATCATCGCCGAGGGGCTGTCGGTACATGGCACCGCCAAGGACAAGAACCCGCGCGAGATGGTGGCGGATATCATGCGCGAGGTGGGGTTAGACCCGGTTCTGATGGACCGTTACCCACACGAATTTTCCGGTGGCCAGCGCCAGCGGATCGCCATTGCCCGCGCCATGATCCTACGGCCGAAACTGGTTGTGCTGGATGAACCGACATCTGCGCTGGATATGACCGTGCAGGTGCAAATCGTGGAACTACTGCGCAATCTGCAACAGAAATACCAACTGGCCTATCTGTTCATCTCTCACGACCTGAAAGTCGTGCGCGCGCTGTCCCATAAGGTCATGGTGATGAAACGTGGCGATATTGTCGAAGCAGGGGATGCCGACGACATCTTTGATCGCCCGCAAACCGACTATACCCGTGAATTGATGCAAGCCGCCTTTGGCTAGGGCATTTCCAGTTCTCATTGGGACATCGGTCATCGCTTCCGTGCTCGACCGAAGGGAGATGCAGCGAACAAGCGATTCAATGCCAATTGAAAGCGCTTTAGACCTCGTAGGTCACCGATGCGCTTGACAGGCCCTCAATCTCACAGACACAGGTCTCGCCCCTCTCGATCGGGCCGACGCCTGCGGGTGTGCCTGTCATGATCAGATCGCCGGGTTGAAGCGTGACCAGGGTTGATAGCGTCGCGATGATTTCGGGCACCGACCAGATCATCTGGGTGAGATCGCCGATCTGGCGGGGGTCGCCGTCAATCAAACAGCGTACTGCACCCGCCGTCGGGTGGCCGACCGCCGACACGGGATGCACGGTGCCGATGATTGCGGATTGATCGAACCCTTTGCCCATGTCCCACGGCTTGCCGCGCTTTTTGGCGGCAGCTTGTAAATCGCGGCGGGTCAGATCGTTGCCGACGGCGTAGCCGTAGACATGTCGCAGGGCGTCATCTTCGGCAATATGCGCGCCGCCAAGCGCGATCACCACAACCAGTTCGACCTCATGGTGCAGGTTCCCGGTCGCCATGGGGTAGGGGATGGTGCGGCCAGACGGCACATATGCGCTGGCAGGTTTCATAAAGAAGACCGGAGGATCCGCCTTGGGGTCGCCGCCCATTTCGGTAACGTGGTCGGCATAGTTTTGCCCGACACAGAAAATACGGTGCAGACCGATATAGTGGTCGGGTTTGCTGCTTTTCAGCTTCGGGATGCCGGGGGCTTGGACGTCTAGGACCGCCATGGTGTTTCCTTCGGGTTAGTCAGGCCCGATCATGAAACACGTGGTGCCACGGGCTTGCAAGCGGGCACAGGCAAGTTCTGCGCCGTCACGGGTCAGTCCCATGAAATTGGCGTCATACCCGCGGCTGGAACTGGTCACGCGGCGCAACGATCCGTCCAGCGTGGACATTTCGTTCAGTGCGACACGTAACAACACGCGTTCTGCTTGATACTGCGATCCGTAGCGGCCCACGTTGATGCCCCAAAGCCGGCTGCCAGATGTGGAAATTCGTGTCACGACTTCCGGTGTAGTTGGGGTTGGAGAGGCCTGTCGCACGGCGGCCATAACCATGTCGTTGGGTCTGGCTGGTGGGGCAGGGGCCTCGCTTGGTGCAGCGGCGGTTTGAATAACAGCCGTGACCGTGTTCTCGATCACATCTGCGTTGACGATCAACTGTTCGGCCACGGGGGCTTCTGGTTGGCCCGGAACGGCACGGGCATTGGGACGCAGGGACCGGCTCACCAGTCCATTGACCCGGACTGTGCGGGCCGTTGTGCCGGGGGGCGGTGCTTCTGCGCCGCCCGCGCCCTGTGGGCCGACAGGTCTGGGGCGGTTGATGTTGGCTGTGCTGGGCGCGCGGGCAAAACCCATGTCGAGCAGTTCAGCAACGCGGGCGTTGCGCTGCGCAGTGGAAGATCCGCCAAACATTGTTGCTATGATACGTTCCTGACCACGTTCCGCAGAGGCCACAAGGTTGAAACCAGCCGCACGGGTGTAACCCGTCTTGATGCCATCCGCGCCGCGGTAGGCCGCAAGGAACCGGCGGTTTGTGTTGGAAACCTCTCGCACACCAGCATCCGTCGTCATGCGGCTGAAGATGTTATAATATTGGGGGTAATCGTAGATCATATGGCGGCCAAGGACGGTCATATCGCGGGCAGTGGACAGGTGCCCTGCCTCGGTCAGCCCGTGGGCGTTGCGGAACGTCGTGCGGGTCATGCCCATGGCGTTTGCGGTGGCTGTCATGCGGCGGGCAAAGGCGGCTTCGTTGCCCTCCAATGCGATGCCGATGGCCGTGGCTGCATCATTGGCAGACTTCACGCCAGCGGCACGAACCAGGTAGCGGAACTGAATGCGCTGCCCTGCGACCAGACCCAGTTTGCTGGGCGGTTCGTTGGCGGCCAAAGGCGTGATTGTGACCATGTCATCAAGGCTGATTTCACCACGCTCAATCGCTTGGAAGGCGATGTACAGCGTCATCATCTTGGTCAGGGACGCCGGGTGCAATTGTGTATCCGCGTTACGCGAATGCAAAATCTCACCGGTTCGTGCGTCCATCACCATGGCCGCATATGGCGCCGCATTACCCGAGATCGGTGCCAAGGCAGCCATCAAGAGAGTGATCAATAGAAGAATACCCGCCAACGCGGGGTTTTGAATACGACGTTTCACGCCACTGCCTCTTTTACTGCCTCGTGAGCCCCAGTTTTGTCGGGGTCTCGGTTTATGAAGTGAGGCTAACACAGGGCGACGTTCCAGAAAATACCTTATTTTCAAAGGGTTTCGGTGTGGTTTTCATGCACTTCACGACACAGACCCTCCACATCTAGCGGTGACGCACCAAACGCACCCCTAAATAGCGGATTATGGCAGGAATGGGGGCAGCGCGTTGAAACATTAAGTGAGGTTGGTTAACAGCCCGGGCAAGTCGGCAAGGCTGGCGATCTGGCGGAAATGGCGGTGGGAGAAAGGGGCCTGCGCGCGCTCATAATCCCAGGTCAGGCCGTGGGGGACATACACGCCCCACGCGCCTGCCTTGATCGCGGGAATCACATCGGATTTCAGCGAGTTGCCGACCATCATCTGATGTGGCGTGTCATGACGGGCGAAGATGCGGGAATAGACGTCCGTGGTCTTGTCGCTGACGATTTCGACGGCATCAAACAGATCGCCCAGACCGGACTGCGCCAGCTTACGCTCTTGGTCAATCAAATCCCCCTTGGTGATCAGGATCACCTCTGCATGGGGTCGAAGGGCTTCAATTGCGGCACGCGCGCCGGCAAACACCTCAACGGGTTCTGCCAGCATCTTGCGCCCCATCGCCATCAGGTCTCCGATGATATCGGCCCCAACGCCCCCCTCTGTGACCTCAATCGCTGTTTCGATGGACGACAGAATGTAACCCTTCACTCCAAACCCATAAAGCCCGAGATTGCGCCGCTCCGCCGCCAAAAGCCGCGTTTGAAGCTCTTCAGGGGCGACGTAATCGGCCAGCATTTGCGCGAACCGGTCATGGGTCAGGGCAAAGTCACGTTCGTTGTGCCAAAGGGTATCGTCGGCGTCGAATGCGATGGTCCAATCGGGTTTGCGCATGGGTGATCCCGCTTTCATGACACGCCCCCCTTTTCATGAGGGCCCTGAAGGTTATATTAAGCCGCTGAGTGAACACTACGCCAGTGACTCGTACCAAAGGACTGCAATGCTGCAAAATGTCATCATGATGGCCGATCGGGATAGCGACGACGATAGCGATATCGGCGTCAAGCTGGAAACACGTCCAAAGACAAAGCGCCCGCCACTGTATAAGGTGATGATCCTGAACGACGATTACACGCCGATGGAATTCGTCGTGCATGTTCTGGAACGGTTCTTTGGCATGACCCACGATCAGTCGGTTGAATTGATGTATGTCGTCCACCAAAAGGGTCTGGCGGTGGTCGGTGTCTACAGCCATGAAATTGCAGAAACCAAGGTTGCCCTTGTGATGGATCTTGCGGCGCGTCATCAGCACCCGCTGCAATGCACGATGGAGAAAGAGTAGGGCGTTTGCCCGCTCGGTCCCCATGAAATATTCCCGCCTCTTTACCGCCCTCAGCGAAGGTCTGACACTGGATGGCACATTGCATGTGCTGCGCCCGCCTGCTGGCTATGACCTTGCCGGACTGACAGACGTATCTGTCGCATCGACCAATTTCCCTGACCACCAGTATTGGCAGGCAATGGGCATGGTCGGGGATGGCGCCGGCCGCGCCGCGACGCTGGTGGTGTTGCCACGATCCAAAACGCTGGCCCGAACAATGATCGTTGATGCCATTGCGGCGGGAGGTCTGGTGATCGTGGACGGCCAGAAGACCGACGGTATTGAGAGTATTTACAAAGACTTGCGCAAAACAGGCCCGATTGCCGGCGTTGTCACAAAAGGCCACGGACGTCTGTTCTGGTTTACGGCAGGCAAAGCACCTGCATGGGACACAAACGTCAAATCGCCCGAAGGCTACAAAACCGTCGCCGGTGTTTTTTCAGAAGCCAAGATCGACGCGGGTTCTGCCCTTTTGGCGACGCATCTGGATGACCTGTCCGGTGAGGTCGCAGACCTTGGCGCGGGCTGGGGCTATCTCAGCCGCGAAATCCTGAAGCAGGACGGGGTGACCAAACTCGACATGATCGAAGCGGAGAAGACCGCGCTCGACTGTGCAGTGGCCAACACAGGCGATCCGCGCGCCCATCCCGTTTGGACTGACGCGCTGGCTTATACGGGGTCTTATGACGTTGTTGTCTCTAACCCGCCGTTTCACTCGTCCCGCGCAGGTGACCCCGATCTTGGCCGTGGCTTTATCGCAACCGCTGCCCGCATCCTGAAACCGCGTGGCGTATTCTACATGGTCGCCAACCGCCATCTGCCCTATGAGGCCGATCTGGATGCGAAATTCGCTCGTGTTGAAGAACTCGCCGGAACTGGCGCGTTCAAGATTTTCCGCGCGACTCGCCCAAAGCGCTAAATTCACCTAGTTTGCCCCCATTCATGGGCCCGAGGAGATATCATGTCTTTTTCCATTGCTGGTAAAACCGCCATCGTCACAGGTGCCGCGAACGGTGTCGGCCTTGCGATCGGGCGGCGTTTTGTGGCCGAAGGCGCAAATGTCGTCTTTGCAGATATGGACGAAGAACGCCTCGTCGATGAGCTGGGATCGTCGGAGGTCGAGCCAGAGCGTTATCGCACCTTCGCCTGTGATTTGCGCAAGAAACTGTCGATCGCCAATCTGATGTCGATGACAATTGACAGTTTCGAGAGGGTCGACATTCTGGTGAATGCGTCGCGTCAGTTGATGACATCCGATCCGCTTGACCCCAAGAAGGACAATGTAGAAGAGCTGTTAAATCAAAATCTTATGACATCCCTGCGGCTGACGCAGGCGATTTCCAAGCGGATGATTAAGCAGGCCGAAGGACAGGAAGACGGGCAAGTCGGTTCCATCATCAATCTCAGTTCGATTGCTGCGCGCCGCGCCAATCCGGATCTGTTGGGATATTCCATTGCAACGGCTGCGCTGGACCAGATGACGCGGTCGATGGCCGTGGCTTTGGCCCCGCACCGCATTCGCGTGAACGCGGTGGCCTTCGGGTCTGTTATGTCGTCAAGCCTGAAAAAGCAGTTGAAAGAACACGATGATTACCGCAGTGACATCATTGACCACACGCCGCTGGGCCGCATCGCGGGCCCCGGTGAGGTGTCAGACGCCGTGCAATATCTGGCGTCCGACGCCTCCAGCTTTATGACGGGTCAGATCATGACAGTGGATGGCGGACGCACGTTGATCGATCCGGTGAATTCACCGGCGCACTAGGGGCGTAGCTGCTTATTCAGGATGTACCGCGATACACTGCTGCACCTGCGCCTGCGCTGAACTGGCCGCTTGTGCGCGGCGCTCTTCCAGTTGTCGCAGCTTGATGCGTTCTTCGGCAATGTTGATGGTCACAGGTTCTTGGCGGTTGAAGGTTTCAGTCTCTTCGCAAGGAAACCGGAACGTAGACCCGTCTGCGTTCGTGCCTTCGCATGATGTGCGCAAGACGCGAACATCCTGAACACTGGCAAGCGCGTAACCGCGTTCAATATTGCCGCGCGTTGTGCCGATAAGATTGTCCAGATTATAGACAGACCGATTGGCCGAACTGATACATTGTTCGCGTGGGGTTGAACACGCAGCGAGTGTGATGAGCGGAATGAGTAACATGGCAGAACGGGTCATATGATATTCCTATGGCAGTCAAATGGTCGCGGGGTGTATGCGGGCGCTTTGCCTGCCCAAATAATCAATGCTAGGTGAGCATGATAAGCAATAACAATAGGTGACGTCGTGGCTTTGGATGACATGAAACAACAGAAAACGACGGCATCTGACTGGTTCCGCACCCTGCGCGACGAAATCGTAAAGGCCTTTGAAACCCTTGAGGATACGCAGGTCGAGGGCCCGCTGGCGGACCAGCCAGCGGGCCGGTTCGAGGTGTCAGAGACCAGACGCACAGGCGATGCGGGCGAAGATGCCGGTGGCGGCTTGATGTCGGTGATGCGCGGCGGGCGGGTCTTTGAAAAGGTCGGCGTCAACATTTCGACGGTTTACGGCACCTTGGGCGAACGCGCACAGGCGGCGATGATGGCCCGTAAGGGGCTGGCTGGTATGGCGGATGATCCGCGGTTCTGGGCGTCGGGCATCAGCCTTGTGGCGCATATGCAAAACCCCCATGCCCCGGCGGTCCATATGAACACGCGCATGTTTTGGACACCCCATGCCTGGTGGTTCGGCGGCGGGTCAGACCTGAACCCCTGCATTGAATATGATGAAGACACAGCGCATTTTCACGCGACGCAAAAGGCGTGGCTCGACCCGCATGGGGATGCGCATTACCCCAAGCTAAAATCTTGGGCGGACGAGTATTTTCATGTTCCGCACCGGGGGCGCGCCCGTGGCGTGGGCGGTGTGTTCATGGATGATTATTGCACCGGCGACTGGGCCGCTGATTTCAGCCTGACCCAGGACTTGGGCCGCGCGTTTTTGCCCGCCTATCTGCCGCTGGTTGAAGGCCGCCGGAACACCGACTGGGACGAAGCCGACAAGGATGCACAACTTGTCCATCGCGGGCTCTATGCGGAATACAACCTTGTCTACGATCGCGGCACCAAGTTCGGTCTGGAAACCGGGCACGACGCGAATGCCGTCCTGATGAGCCTGCCTCCGATGGCGAAATGGGTGTGATCGGACATGTTCGACGTGTTGAGCGCGACCCTTCCTGCCTTTGTTTTTGCCAGCGTTCTTATTGAAATTACACCCGGCCCAAACATGGCCTATCTCGCTGTTCTGGCGCTGTCTCACGGGCGTCGGCAGGGATACGCCGCAGTGGCGGGCGTTGCGCTTGGCCTTTTGATTGTCGGGTTGCTTGCGGCGTTCGGTTTGGCGGCGCTGATCTCTGCATCGCCGTTCCTGTTTCAGGTCCTGCGTTGGGGCGGGGTTGCCTATCTGCTCTGGCTGGCGTGGGACACGTGGAACGACGACGGGCAAGGCTCGGACAAGTTTTCGGGTTCAAACGGGCGGTTCTTCCGGCGCGGGCTGGTGGTCAATCTGCTCAACCCCAAAGCGGGGGTGTTTTACGTGGCGATGTTGCCGCGTTTTGTGAATCCAAACGCACCTGTCCTCGCGCAGACGGTCGTTCTATCGCTGACGTTTGTTCTGATCGCAACAGTGATCCACGGCACAATCGTCACCGCTGCGGGCGCTTTGCGGCCGTTCCTGACGGAGACAGGAAAGCGCGACGTGGTGCGCCGCGTTCTTGCTGTTGCATTGGTTTTCGTCGCGATCTGGCTGGCGTTTGATACACAGGCTTAACCGGGTGCGTCACGTCGTTCAGGGCGTCCATTTGATAGAGCAACCCATAGAAAGTGTCTGATCGCACGGCCCCTGACCGGTTTGCGCACCGTGCGGCGGGGCTTGTCATGGATAGGGGTTTGAGTGTTTTTGTTATCGTCCGCTTTGAAACCACAGCCCAGAGCGGACATGTATCAACACTGACGCGCTGATCATGACCAGGAGCATTGTCTTGAAGCCCTTGTGCATTGTGACCCACGGCCATCAACGGTGGTTGGGCACTGCCCTCGCCGCCTCAGGCTCACTTCCTTTGACAAGTGCCTTTCTCCAAGAAAGTTGCGATTTTTTCAGTTTTACGCAACTATCCACGGATAATTCCCTCATGCGAAAGACCTTTTTATGCGAATAACTTACACAGCACTTGCCATCGCGCTTCTTGCAACTTCTGCATCCGCCCAAGAAACCTATCGCTTCACGCTCACTACCGAGGGTCAGACGAACTCCACGTTCACTCCGCTCTCTGGGAATCTTCAACTGTGGTCCGGAACCAATACGCAGGAACTGGTTGAATATGAGGCAGAGCACCCGTCATACGTTCCGCCACAGACCTGGGCTTGCAATAGTTCCTTCGTCATCGTGCGCGGCATCCCGAGTGGCCAGGGACATTGTCTGACGGAAACCGCTGACGGCGACCAAATGATCATCGCCACCTCCACCACCCACATTGCAGAAGGCCGGAATGCTGGCACTTGGTACTCGATTGGTGGCACTGGTGCCAATGAAGGCCTTCAGTCCCGTGGCACCTATTACAGCATCTATTCCCCACTAACAGGCCGGATCACCACGACAGTTGAGGGTGAGGTGACGCTAAAGGAGTAGCGCGTCCGGAGACAATACCAGCATTCGGGTCAGTTGGCACAAACTCTGCTGCAAAGCGCCCAAACAAATGCAAATGTTTGCGGCCTTTGCAGCGGGTCAAATGACCGCTTCGCCCCCGCATTGCAGCTGTCCGGATAAGCCTTCCGCCATCAACGCGCCGCGCGTACCGTATCGATCATCAGTTGCACGTTTTCAGGGTCGGCGTCGGGGGTGATGCCGTGTCCGAGGTTGAAGATATGCGGGCCGTTTTTCAGGGCGTCGACGATGCGGCGGGTTTCCGCGACCAGCGTGTCGCCGCCAGTGACCATATGCGACGATTTCAGGTTTCCCTGAACGCAGCCGCCCGTTTGCACGTTGGCAGCAGCCCATTCGGCCGTGATGCCATCGTCAATCGCGATGCAGTCCGCGCCGATGGCTTTATGCAACCCTACATATTTTTCTCCCGCGCCGCGTGGGAAGGCGATGATCGGCGTCGTTGGATGTTTCGCCTTTAGCGCAGCGACGATACGCGCCATGGGTTTGATGGAATAATTCACGAAATCATCGCCTTGCA
>ERZ651776.5449-NODE-5449-length-11010-cov-58.140218_pt1 | contig 11010 bp, 9 predicted proteins | sample MGYA00514761_ERZ651776 | MGnify/ENA metagenome assembly ERZ651776 | reverse complement strand
TTTACCGGTAAGTTTATTGGTTCTTTTCTTCTTCCATCGTAAGAAGATTGCCAATTAGTTATTTTTGGACTAAAAACTACCTCAAGGGCAAACTTTGATAATCTTGCTTCAATATATCTTGAAGCTGCAGATCTATCTCCAGTTAAAATATTTCCCCAATTACCTTGAGTTTCAATTAAAAGATCTTTTTGCCCTATCTGAACCATTGCATCAGCAATACTTGCATCTCCATGAGGATGGTACTGCATTGTATGACCAACTATGTTGGCAACTTTATTAAACCTTCCATCATCTAGATCTTTCATTGAATGAAGAATCCTTCTTTGGACAGGTTTAAAACCATCTTCAATAGAGGGAACAGCTCTTTCTAATATCACATATGAAGCATAATCAAGAAACCAGTCTTTGTACATTCCTGATACCCTAATTAACGAATCTTCTAATTCATTATCTGAATTTGGTTGATTTGGCTCAATGTAACCTTCTTCCATATTAAGAATCTATTCTATCCAGTTCAACTTTTAAATTATCTATTATAAATTTCTGTCTATCAGGTGTGTTTTTTCCCATATAAAACGAAAGAAGATCGTCAATACTAAAGTTTTCATCTAACATAACTGGATCTAGCTTTATACTTTCTCCAATAAAATATTTAAATTCATTTGGAGATATTTCACCTAAGCCTTTGAACCTAGTGATTTCAGGTTTCGCACCCAATTTATTAACAGCTTCAATTCTTTCATTTTCAGAATAACAATAAATTGTTTCTTTTTTATTTCTAACTCTAAAAAGAGGAGTTTGTAGAATATACAAATGACCTTCTTTAATTAGTTCAGGAAAGAATTGCAAAAAGAATGTAATTAAAAGTAATCTAATATGCATTCCGTCAACATCAGCATCTGTAGCAATTACTATATTATTGTACCTTAAATACTCAATACTTTCTTCAATATTTAAAGCAGCTTGAAGTAAATTAAATTCTTCATTTTCATAAACAATTTTCTTAGTCATTGAATAACAGTTAAGAGGCTTTCCTCTTAAACTAAACACCGCTTGTGTATTTACATTTCTAGATTTAGTAATCGATCCACTTGCCGAATCTCCCTCTGTAATAAACAAAGTTGAATCCAGTCTGTTTTCTTTATTCATATCGCCAAGATGCACACGACAATCTCTTAATTTTTTATTGTGTAAGCTTGATTTTTTGGCTCTCTCTCTAGCTAACTTTCTAATACCTGACAATTCTTTTCTTTCCTTTTCTGCTCGAATAATTTTTTTTTGAATCTCCTCAGCAGTTTTAGGATTTTTGTGAAGATAATTATCTAAATATTTTCCTATAAAATCGTTAATATATGATCTAACAGTGGGAAGACCACCTCCCATTTCGGTAGAACCTAATTTAGTTTTAGTCTGAGACTCAAAAACAGGTTCCATCACCTTAATACTTACAGCAGAAATAATAGATTTTCTTATGTCACTAGCATCATATGGTTTTCCATAAAAATCTCTAACAACCTTAACTAAAGCTTCTCTAAAAGCTGATTGATGAGTCCCTCCTTGTGTTGTATGTTGACCGTTTACAAATGAATAATATTCTTCACTGTATTGAATTTTACTATGAGTTAAGGCAATTTCTATATCATCACCCTTTAAATGTATTATTGGATATAATAATTTCTCTACATCATTATTATCTTCTAAAAGATCTTTTAGACCGTTTTTTGAAGTGTATTTTTCTCCGTTAAAAACTATGGTTAAGCCTGGATTTAAATAAACATAATACTTGAGCATCTTAGAAACATACTCTGCCCTATATTTATATTTCTTAAAGATTAAATCGTCTGGAATAAAAGTTACTTTAGTCCCTTTCCTTTTAGAGGATTCTTCAATATCATTATCTAGTGTTAAATTTCCTTTTTCAAAAAATACAGATTTAATTTTTCCATCTCTACAGGACTCAACCTTAAAACTTGAAGATAAAGCGTTTACAGCCTTAGTACCTACTCCATTTAAACCGACTGATTTCTTAAATGCTCTAGAGTCGTATTTACCACCTGTGTTCATCTTAGAAACCACATCTACAACTTTTCCAAGTGGAATTCCTCTTCCATAATCTCTGACAGAAACACCAGATTCAGAAATCAAAATCTCAATTGTTTTACCAGCACCCATGACAAATTCATCAATGGAGTTATCTAAGACTTCTTTTAATAAAATATAAATACCGTCATCAGGTGAAGATCCATCTCCTAATTTACCTATATACATTCCTGGACGCATTCTAATGTGCTCTTTCCAGTCTAATGAGCGAATATTATCTTCAGTGTAATTGGTTGTAACTGACATTGCTACGAAAATAGCTAATATAGATGTGGATTAAAAAAAAATAAATTGGTGTTTTAATAAATTAATTAACAATAGAATTACTCAGTTGTTGAAATCTTTTTTAAACGTTAAATCTAAAATGCATAACATCACCATCATTAACCACATATTCTTTGCCTTCAATATTTAATTTACCAGCTTCTTTAACTTTAATCTCACTTTTATATTCTGAGTAATCTTTAAAAGAAATTACTTCTGCTCTAATGAATCCTTTTTCAAAATCTGTATGAATAACTCCAGCAGCTTGAGGAGCTGTCATACCTTTATTAATTGTCCATGCTCTTACTTCCTTTACACCAGCTGTAAAATAAGTCTGAAGATTAAGTAAATCGTATGATTTTTTAATAAGTTTTGAAGAACCTGCTTCACTTAAACCTATATCATTTAAAAAAGCTTTTCTGTCTTCAAAATTATCTAATTCATTTATATCTGCTTCAGTTGCAACTGCTAAAATCAGTATGTCAGAATTTTCATTTTTAATAGCCTCTTTAACTTTACTAACATAATCGTTACCGTGAATAGCCGAGGATTCATCGACATTACATACGTATAAAACCGGTTTATTAGTAATAAGATCTAAAGTATTAGAAAACTCCTTTTCCTTTTCAGAAAATTCGATACTTCTTATTGGTTTAAATAATTGTAAATGATCGATCATCTTAGCTAATACATCATTTTGAAATACAGCTTCTTTATTTCCCGTTTTAATTAAACGTGATATTTTTTCTTTTCTTTTTTCTAGAGTTTCCAAATCTTTAAGTTGCAACTCTAAATCGATTATTTCTTTATCTCTAACTGGATCGATAGTGTTTTCAACATGAACAATATTATTATCATCAAAACATCTTAAAACATGAATAATGGCATCAGTTTCTCTAATATTTGCTAAAAACTGATTACCCAAACCCTCTCCTTTGCTTGCTCCTTTAACAAGTCCCGCTATATCTACAATTTCAACATTAGCAGGTATAACTTTTTCTGGGTTAACATAAGATTCGAGTTCTGTTAATCTTTTATCAGGAACATTAATAATCCCTATGTTTGGCTCAATAGTACAAAACGGAAAATTTGCGCTTTGAGCTTTAGTATTAGATAAGCAGTTAAATAAAGTTGATTTTCCGACATTGGGCAGTCCTACAATTCCAGCTTTCATAAATTAATTATCAGGATGCATGAATCTTTGTTTTGATAACAACTGTTCTTCGGTTTCTACATTTTGTTCGTCAGGAACGCAACAATCAACTGGACAAACAGCAGCACACTGTGGTTCTTCATGAAAACCTTTACATTCTGTACATTTATCTGGTGAAATAAAATAAAATTCATCAGAAATAGGCTCTTGTTCTAACTCAGCATTAACAAGCTTTCCGTTTGGAAGTACAACATCCCCACCTAAACTAGTGCCATCAGCATATTTCCATTCGTATGCAGCTTCATAAATTGCTGTATTAGGACATTCTGGTTCACAAGCACCACAATTAATACATTCTTCAGTTATTATTATCGCCATTGTAAAATATTGAATCTTTACTTAGATTTGCGCAAAAATAATACCAATTAAAATCACAAACAAGTTTGACACTAGATTTTAAAGAAAGAATAAAAGCTTTTTCTGAATTAGGAACTCTTTTTAAAGAGAATATTGACAAAAAAGAAAATAAAAAATTTCCTAAGTGGGATTTACTATTGGAAGAAACTATTATTAAATCAAAAAGTTATAACTCATGGTTTACTATTGATAATCTAAAACTTTCATTAAAAAATTGGTCCGATTCATTACAGGAAAATAATATTTCCGATTGGTTATTAAAATATAAAATTGAAGACAAGTCATCTAAAAGAATTGCAATAATAATGGCTGGAAATATTCCAGCTGTTGGATTTCATGACTTATTATGTTCATTGTTACTTAATTTTGATTGTTTAGTTAAACTATCCTCTGATGATAAGTTTATAATTCCATTTATTGTCAAGTTTTTAGAATCAAGAAATAAAAAACTTAATAACAAAGTTGTGTTTGAAAGTGAAAAACTTAAAAATTTTGATGGTGTAATAGCAACTGGAAATAATAATTCACATAGATATTTTGAGTACTATTTTAGTAAGTATCCAAATCTACTTAGAAAAACTAGACATTCCATTGCAGTATTAGATGGAAATGAATCCGATGAAGATCTATCAAATTTATCAAATGATATTTTCAATTACTTTGGTTTAGGATGTAGGAGCGTATCTAAAGTATTTTTACCAAGAAGCTATGATTTAGATTTATTATTTAATGCATTTTTTAAACATAAAGAAATCATAAATCATAATAAATACGTTAATAATTTTGATTACAATAAAGCTGTTTATTTGATGAGTAAAGAAAAATTCATTGAAAATGGATTTTTAATACTTAAAGAAGAAACTAAACTAGGATCACCAATAGGTTGTTTGTTTTATGAGTTTTATGATGACAAAAAAGATATTATAAAACTAATGCAAAACAACTCTGATAGTATCCAATGTGTGGCAAGTAATATGGACCTTAAAACTAATATTCAATTTGGTCAAACACAGTGTCCCACAATTGGAGATTATGCAGACAATAATGATACTATTAAATTTTTGTTGAAAATATGATGATATCTTAATTTAGGTATCATGTTTGATATGATGTAATTGATTAATTTCGATATTTTTAAAAATAAATGAAAAAACACAATTTTAGCGCAGGACCAAGTATACTTCCAAGGTCTGTTATTGAAGAAGCTTCAAATGGAATTTTGAATATTAACGACTCTAATCTTTCTCTCATAGAGATTTCACACCGAAGTAAAGATTTTGTTGAGATTATGGATAGAGCTACGTTCCTAGCCTTAGATCTTTTAAACCTTAAAAACAAAGGCTATAAAGCTTTGTTTTTACAAGGTGGAGCAAGTATGCAGTTTTTAATGACTGCCTACAACTTACTTGAAAACAAAGCCGGTTATATCAATACAGGTGCTTGGTCTACAAAAGCTTTAAAAGAAGCTAAAAATTTTGGAGATGCAATCGAAATTGCATCATCAAAAGATGCCAACTTTAACTATATTCCAAAAAATTACTCTGTTGATCCTGATTTAGATTATTTACATATTACTACAAATAATACAATTTTTGGTACTCAATTTCATAATATGCCAGAAACAGATACAAATTTGATATGTGACATGTCTTCAGATATTTTTTCAAGAGATATTGATTTTTCTAAATTTTCATTGATATATGCTGGAGCTCAAAAAAATATGGGTCCTGCGGGGACTACTTTAGTTATTGTAAAAGAAGAAATACTTGGAAAAGTTTCAAGAACTATACCCTCAATGTTAGATTATAAAGTACACATTGATAAAGATAGCATGTTCAACACACCCCCAGTATTTGCGGTTTATACTTCAATGTTGACTTTAGATTGGCTAACCAAAAATGGAGGAATCAAAACAATAGAAGAAAAGAATATTGAAAAATCAAATTTATTATATAACGCAATTGACTCTAGTGAACTGTTTAATGGTTTTGCTAATAAAGAAGACAGAAGTTTAATGAACGTTACATTTAACCTTAATAATCAAAATCATAAAGAACTTTTTGATCGTTTATGTTTAGAAGCTAACATAAACGGAGTCAACGGACACAGATCTGTTGGCGGATATAGAGCCTCAATTTATAATGCATTGGACATTAGCTCAGTTAAAGTCTTAATTGAAGTAATGAATCAACTTAACAAATTAGTTTAAAAAAAATAAAATGATAAATATTTTAGCAAACGATGGTATTTCTAATTCCGGAGTTGAAGAATTAAAAAAATCAGGTTTCAATATAATTACCACTAACGTTGCTCAAGAGCAACTAGAAAATTACATTAATAAAGAAGATATTAGTGTAATATTAGTCAGGAGCGCTACAACTGTAAGAAAAGAGTTGATTGATAAATGTCCTGGTTTGAAAATTATTGGTCGTGGTGGCGTTGGAATGGATAACATTGATGTTGAATATGCTAGAAGCAAAAATATTAGTGTAATCAATACACCAGCTGCATCTTCATCATCAGTTGCGGAACTAGTATTCGCTCACTTGTACAGTGGAGTAAGATTTCTCCATGAATCTAACCGTTCTATGCCGTTAGATGGAGATTCTAATTTTAAAAAATTAAAAAAAGCGTACGCTAAAGGAGTCGAACTTAGAGGTAAAACTTTAGGAATTATTGGTTTTGGAAGAATAGGTAAAGAAACAGCTAAAATTGCTGTAGGAGCAGGAATGAATGTTCTGGCTTATGATAAATTCTTATCTAATACTACTTTGGAATTGGAATTTATGGGTGATAAATCGATTAACATTGATATTAAAATTTCGAAATTTGACGAACTTCTTAAAAAATCTGATTTTATAAGTTTACATGTTCCAGCTCAAAAAAGCTATGTCATTGATAAAAAACAATTTGAACTGATGAAGGATGGTGTAGGTTTAATAAATGCTGCTAGAGGTGGTGTTGTTAATGAAGTTGAATTAGTTAATGCATTAGACTCTGGAAAAGTTTCGTTTGCAGGATTAGATACTTTTGAAAACGAACCAAAACCTGAAATTAAATTGTTAATGCATCCTAGAATTTCTTTAACTCCCCACATCGGAGCTGCAACAAATGAAGCACAAGATAGAATTGGTATAGAATTAGCTCAACAAATTGCAGAAATTTTAAAATAAATGTTAGAAAAGTTAAAGAATAAATGGGAAATTGAATCGAATTTTCAGGTTATTATAATTTTAATTGTTTTTGCTGCCACTGGTTCTGCTGCTGCCAAAATATCTGGTCCAATTACTGCATATTTTGAGTTAGATAATGTTCATGTTTTATTATACTGGCCAATAAGATTATTAATTATATTTCCTGCATATCAATTAATGCTAGTCTTCTTTGGACTTCTTGGAAGTATAATCGTAAGTGTTTTTACATTTCAGATAAATAAATACTATTATAATTTCTTTTTAAAAATGTCAATTATCTTTTCTAAAAAAATGATAAAATATCTTTCTTTTGGAATCTTATTTAACGATTAATTTTTTTAATAAAAGAACTTTTTGAGTCCATTAATTTCTTAACTTTTGGAGCAATTACAAACGAACAATAGGGAGCATTACTATTTAAATTAAAATAGTCATGATGATAATTTTCTGCTAAATAAAAAACAGAATTATCTTCAATTGTTGTTACTATATCATTTTTAAAAATTCCTTTTAAATTTAACTCTGAAATATAACTTTCTATTATCTTAATCTCGTCTTTATGATCTGTAAATATTGATGATCTGTATTGGGTTCCAACATCATTCCCTTGTCTATTTAGAGTCGTTGGATCATGAGTTGAAAAAAAGATAACTAATAAGTCGTTAAAAGAAATGACGGAAGAATCGTATTCAATTTTAATTACTTCTGAATGGCCTGTTGTTCCAGTGCAAACTTGTTCATATGTAGGATTAACAATATGTCCGCCAATATAACCAGGCAGCACAGACTTAACTCCATTAATTTTTTTAAAAATAGCTTCAGTACACCAAAAACAACCACCACCAAAAATTGAAGTTTTTAACATATATATTGGATATAATAATAATTTTTAAAATTAGTTTAAATTTGCACTTCATTTATACATTAATGAGAAAATATTTATTTCTTTTTTTATTTTTTTTAATTTCACTTAGTTACTCTCAAGAACGTAAAGAAATTGAGGCTAAAAGATTTGATTCTCCTCCATTAATTGACGGAATTTTAGATGATTATCAGTGGAAAAAATTATCACCTGCCAAAAATTTTGAAAGATGGCAGCCCAATAATGGTTCATCTGAAAAGGAAGGCTTTGAAAATTTAGTTTACATGGGTTATGATGATGATAATATTTATTTTGCAGGAAAATTTAATAATCCTAATCCTATCCCTGTTGAGTTCAGTCAACGCGACAATATTTGGGAAGTGAATGCAGAAACTTTTTTTCTTTCAATTAATCCCTATGATGATAATATAAATTACCAGGGTTTTCAAGTTACTAGTGCTGGAACTTTAGGTGATACTTACACATCTGAAGATATAACTCCAGAAGACTGGGATTTTGACACCGTTTTCGAAGCCAAAGTTTCAATAAATGATGATAATTGGTCAATGGAAATGAAAATTCCATATAGTGCCTTGAGATTTCCAATTAATAACATCCAAGATTGGGCAATTAATTTTGGACGTAAAATTGTCGAAACAGGAGAAGTTTACACTTGGAATTTTGTAGATCAAATGAATAAGAAATATCCAGAATCTATGGGACTTACAAGAGGAATCAAAAACATTTCTCCCCCTTTAAGACTCTTCTTCTACCCTTATGCACAAACCTCAATTGATTTTAGTAAAGGTAACAGTCCAATGAGTGCATATTCTGCTGGTATGGATGTAAAATATGGAATTAATAATAGTTTTACTTTGGATGCTACATTAATTCCTGATTTTGGTCAAATAACATTTGATGATAAAGAGTTAAATTTAAGTCCATTTGAACAAGAGTTTGATGAAAATAGAGCGTTTTTTACAGAAGGAGCTTCTCTTTTTAAAAAAGCAGATGGTTTAGGATTTAGGAGAGGAAGTTTTTTTTACAGTAGACGAATTGGAGAGGAAATTAGTTTTAATAAAGATGATTATATTGAAGAAAATGAAAATTTTGTTAATTATGATGCAAAGCCTGAATTATTGAATTCAATTAAAATAACAGGAACAACTAATTCAAAACTAAGCATTGGCTTTATAAATTCAATTACCAATAAGGCTTATGCAAGATTTAAAAATAAAAGTAGTGATCAGATAAGGAAACAACTAATAGCTCCGTTAACAAATTACAATGTTCTTCTTTTAAGCAAACAAGTACTTAACGATTATTCAACTATTTCAGTTGCTAATACTAACGTTAACAGAGAAAATGATTTTGATAATGCTAACAACACTGCCTTAATATTTGATTTATTCGATTCTAATAGAAAGTATAACTTTAAAGCTGCAGTTTATCAAAGCAACTCTAAATCATTTTCAAATACTAAAGGATTTAGAGGAGGTATTGACATCAATGAGATTACAGGAAATTTTAGATTTGGTTTAGGATGGACAGGAGTTGATGCTTATTATTATCAAAATGATTTAGGTTTTTATAACAATAGAAACGATCAGAGGCTTTTTTCAAGGATCAGATATCAAACGTTTTCTCCAACAAAAAAATTTGAAAAAATAAGCGGATATCTTGCATTGAGCACAAGAAGTAGATTTTATCCCAAGCTTCTAAAATCTAATGGCGGAAGACTTGGATTTGATTTTACTACAAAAAAACTACACGAGTTTGAATTTGATATTGACTACACATCAGAATACAAAAATTTTGACGAAACAAGAAAAGATAATGTATATATAATTGATCCTGAAGAATTTGAACTTAGTTTCGCATTTATGTCTGATAAAAGAAAAAAACTTATGTATGGGTTTGATGTTCAAAGCTCCTTTGCAGTTAATGAAGATTTTGATGAAAATAAAAGTGGTTTTAAATATGGATTTGGGTTTTTATATAGATTAAATAATAAATTAAATTTTCAATATGAAATTGGCAACTCAAAAAATAATGATAATGTTGGATACGTATTTTCAGAAAAAGATGAGGTTTTTTTTGGAAAAAGAGATGTTAAATCAATTGAAAATGATGTTTCGATAAATTATAATTTTGATTCATATAAATCTGTAAATATCAAGTTCAGACAATTTTGGAGTACCGCAAAATACAATGATATCTTTTATTCATTAAATGATGTAGGTAGAAGGAGTATTTCAAATAAAAGTTTGAAAGATTATGATCCTAATACTAATTTTAATTTATGGAATTTTGATTTAGGTTTTAATTGGGAATATGCACCAGGAAGTAAAATTACATTTCTTTACAGAAACAATATTTTTAATGAAGATAATTTGTCTGGAATTTCTTACTATAAAAGCTCTAAAGAATTATTTGAAAAACCTATAAATCATCAACTTTCATTAAGAATAAATTACTTTATTGATTTCAATCTTTTAAAAAAGAAAAAAGTTTAAAATGATTTCTGTTAAAAACGTATCGAAAACTTACAATAACAAAAAAGTTGTAAATGAAATTGATCTTATTGTAAACAAAGGAGAAATTATTTCAATAATAGGTCCATCTGGTGCAGGAAAGACTACTCTTTTAAATCTTATAAGTACACTAGATTCTCCAGATAAGAATAATGATTCTATGATTAAAATTAATGATGTTGATGTATTAAACTTAAACGATAAAAACCTCTCAAAGTTTAGAAACACTCAGATTGGATTTATATTTCAATTTCATGAACTTCTTCCTGAATTCACTGCCCTAGAAAATGTAATTATACCAGCAATTATCAAAGGAGAAAAGAAAAATATTTCAATAAAAAAAGCTACAAACTTATTAGCAACATTAGATCTATCAAATGTAATTAATCAATTTCCTTCTCAACTTTCTGGAGGAGAACAACAAAGAGTTGCTGTCGCTAGAGCATTAATTAACGATCCTAAAGTTATTTTTGCAGATGAGCCAAG
>ERZ651776.5448-NODE-5448-length-11011-cov-4.649808_pt1:0-10000 | contig 11011 bp, 8 predicted proteins | sample MGYA00514761_ERZ651776 | MGnify/ENA metagenome assembly ERZ651776 | reverse complement strand
AAAACCTTATTCGCAATAGTTTAATTCGATCGGCAAGGACAAGGGCGAACTTTTCGTATGGCTGCGAATGGACTTTCGTCGATTTGAGGAGAAGTTATAGCCCTACACAGCATTTGGTTCTGAACGGCTGCAGTGATTTACTTTTTGACGTTTTTCAGGAGGAAAAGGGGGTGCATGCCAGGAGCGCTATTGGAACTAATGAATTGCCGTTAGGGGTGAGTGTCGAGGTTGAGTGTGTTGTAAGGTTAAGGATGATGAATGAACAGGGAGATAGACGGGTGAGAATCAAGAAATCCAATCGCACTAACCCTAACTTCTTCTTCCCTTGTCGTCGTAACCCCCCCGCCCTCGTTTTAAAAAATAAATAAATAAAAAAAACTTCAATCGAAACACGCTTTATAAGAATAAATGCGAAGGAACGTTTATCTCAAAACAAATTGTATTCGATCTGCTTCGTCAAATCGAAGCAGTGAGCACCATCGCCGGCTCCTCCTCCTCCTCCTCCATCTCCTCCCTCATCTTCTCCAGGAACTTGTCCAGGACCTCGTCTGAAAGCTTCGCGCTCTCCCTCAGTTTGCTCCTTCAACCAGCCAGCCTGCTCAAGAGCATGCTCTAGGCCGGAAAAGTCGTCCAGCTTCCGGTTGGGAGCGTCTTTCAAGAAGAAGGTCCAATCCGACAGCCCCTTTCCAGGACCGTGCACGAGCCCAGCCTCCTTCAGCGGATGTTGATATATGTACGAAAGGTCCCATGTCCAATCAGGCACAGGTCTCTTGGTGCCACTTCTGGTTTTCATTTCTTTTCCCTCTCTTTGCTCTTTTTAAGGTGGGAGAGTTACGACGAGTATTGGTGGTCGCTGTAGCTAGCACAATTGGATGCGTCCTGACGATCGTTTAATGCAAAATCTGTAAAGACTGTTGCGCTAGAGCTCCCTTTTTTGGGGGGGTTCTTAATTTTTTATTTTTTATAACCACATCTCGTGACGAAAGTCGGTATCCCGTTCCATTCTTTTATCACCCCCCCCCACCCCAATGCCCACAATGCCCACAACGCCCACAACAATCTCCCTCCTGGACTACGGTGGCGGCAACGTTCGTTCCGTCCACAACGCCCTCTTATCCCTAGGTCACCTTGTGGAGACCGTGAACTCGCCTTCCTCGGTCCTGTCCTCCTCGATCCTGATCTTCCCGGGCGTGGGATCCTTCGGGTCCGCCATGCGGGTGCTGAGGGAGAGGGGGCTGGACGGGGCGCTGAGGGAGTACATCGAGGGGGGGGGGTGGTACTTTGGGATATGCCTCGGCATGCAGACGCTATTCGAGTCGTCGGAGGAGTCGCCGGGGGTGGAAGGGCTGGGGGTCATTGAGGGCGTTGTTAGGAAGTTCAACTTTGAGCAGAGCGGAGATGGGAGTGCAACGTCGAGTGTCACGAGTGGGACGAGTGTCACGAGTGGGCACTCGTCGTCTCCAAGGTGGTCGGTGCCTCATATTGGATGGAATCAAGCCACTGTCCATAAGCCATCTTCGCGAATATTCACCAACACCGACCCAGACACCGACGCTCACGTTAACACCCACGTTAACACCCACCCTGACCCTTTCTACTTTGTCCATTCCTACCGCCTCCCCCTCTCTGAACTGTCCGGCACTTCCCCCGAATGCGTCCTGAGCACCACGTCGTACGGCCCGGACGTCTTCGTCTCCTCCGTGCAGAAGGGCCGCGTCCTGGCGTGCCAATTCCACCCCGAGAAATCCGGCGAGGCCGGATTAAGGCTGCTGAGGAATTTTATCGACGCTGCCACTGAAGGCCTTGAGCGAAAGGCACAGGGCGATCTAGACGGCGATCTAGAGGGCGATCTAGACGGCGATCTAGAAGGTTCGTCCAGCCCATCGACGCTTACACTTACACAGTATACACAGCAGCATGCACAGCAGCAACGCACACAACCAACGCCACCCACAAAGCGTCTCATAGCAGCCCTGGACGTCCGTTCCGACGACAGCGGCAAGCTGGTGGTGACCAAGGGCTTCAGCTACGACGTCCGCGAGGGCGACGGCGGTGCGGTGCGCGACCTAGGCGACCCCGTGGCCATGGCCGGGTCGTACTACTCCTCCGGGGTCGACGAGATCGCCTTCCTCAACATAACCTCCTTCAGGTGCTGCGCCCTGGACGACCTCCCGATGCTCAAAATCCTCGAGGGGGCGTCGAACGAGGTGAGGGTGCCGCTGACCGTCGGGGGGGGCATCAGGGACTGGACGGGGGAGGACGGGGAGGTCGTGCCCGCGCTGGAGGTCGCGGGGAGGTACTTCCGCGCCGGCGCGGACAAGGTTTCCATCGGGGGGGACGCCGTGGAGGCGAGCTTGAAGTTGATCCGACGAAAAGGCGTGAAGGATGGCACGAGCTCTATCGAGAGTATTTCGAGGGTCTATGGGAGTCAGGCTGTCGTGGTTTCTGTGGATCCAAAGAGGGTGTATTTGCCGTCGGTTGATGAGAAGCCAGAGTGGGTGCCTGAGGATGGGGTCGTGACTTTGAGGAAGGAAGATGGGGATATTTTGGGGCCCGAGGGGGAAGACTGCTGTTACTACCAATGCACGGTCAAAGGCGGGAGAGAGACGAGACCTCTGGATGTTGTTGCTCTCGTGGAGAGTGTTACGACTCTTGGGGCGGGGGAGATCATGTTGAATTCTATTGATCAAGATGGGAGAGGGAACGGGTATGACCATGTTCTTATCTCTCTGGCAAAGCGACACACTACGATACCAATAATCGCGAGCTCGGGATGCGGTAGGGCAGAGCATGTCGTTGACGTATTCAGGGAAACAGGATGCGAAGCGGCGCTGGTGGCGGGGGTTTTTCATAGGGGAGAGGTGACGGTGGGAGAGGTTAAGGAAAAAATGAAGAGGGCGGGGGTGCAGACAGCGAGGTAGTGCGTGTGAAATTAAGTGAAGTGAAGTGAAGTGAAGTGAAGTGAAGTGAAGTGAAGTGAAGTGAAGTGAAGTGAAGTGAAGTGAAGTGAAGTGAGCTCAGGGAGTGGTTTTTGGAATTCTAATTCGCTAACCAAAACGGAAACCGCGAACTGGCCTGCCTTGACCGTAGTGCAATTGGGAAAAGGATTTCATCCTAAAACCAAGCGCAACGAACAAGGGTGCTGGCATTATTATTTGCAATTGCTTCGAGCAGGTTCAAGAGGCCGTACTGGATACACCGGACATTCGCGAGTGGATATTGCAAGAATATGTGTCCAACCCTCTCCTCCTTAAAAAGAGGAAGTTCCACATCCGGGTCTACGTTCTGGCCGTGAATGATGTCTCTGTTTACGTTTACGACGAGGTGTTGATCCTTTGCTCCGGAAGCAAGTACAAAAAACATGACACAAGTGATGCGATCTCTCACATCACGAACACTGCTTACCAGGCCATGGATCCGAATTTTAGGGAAGAAGACTGTGTTCTCCTGATGAGGGACATGGAGAAGATTCTGGCGGGGCAAAGGGTCGGGGGCAGCGCAAGAGGGGAGAAAGAGAGCGGCAGAATTTGTGCCTCAATTCTTTCTGAAATTCGTTCAATCACCGGCGAGCTATTCAAGGCCTATAGAAATGAAACGTCTGTTTACGCTCCGATCGACGGCTGCTTCGAATATTATGGTCTTGATTTCCTCGTTGATGATGCCTTCAATGTGACGCTTTTGGAAGTGAACCCTAGTCCTGATTTTAAGCAAACAGGAAAAAAGCTCAATTTTGTGATAGAAGGCTTGCTGGAAGAGAGCATCGATATTGGTTTGGGGTCGAATGATAAATACAACGACGAGAATAGAATGTGGCAATGCGTGTTTGAGGAGAAAAGAATAAGATGATGGAATAACGGTGGTGGGTAGGTTTTACACAATATTTCCCTCAGCATTTTTATCAACTCAAATCGGTAATCAACTCTGCCAAGTCACTTGCCCTTGCCCTTAACCATCAGAATAAGAGCGAGAAGAAAGACCACGGCGCACTGTCCGAAGACGAACTCTGTAGAGAGAGAGAAGAAAGCAGTGTTTGGTGTTAATGAAAAAAGTTGGGACGGAAACAAGTAAAGTTGGGACGGAAACAAACAGCCCCAACCACAATTGCTGAAAAGCGCGGAATAAGTGTGGTTTCCACTACACACGTTAACCCCGCAGTTCTGCATAACAGTGATCTCTCTCACTTACTCTCTAAAGTCCAGCTGTACTCAGGTTCTGGAGCCTTCTTCTTCCGTCCGAAGACGCCCGCGTCAGCAACATGCGAAAAGAGGGATGCTACCAAGATGAAGAATGATAAGATGGTATGCGAGGGTTGGTTGGTCTTTAAAAGCATGGTGTGGAGGTTATTGAGGTATATACAAACGATATGTGGTAGGTTAAGTAACTTGTTCATGATCCGACTCCCCTGAACCTTCCTCCACAAATCTATGTCATACCCGTGTTGGCGGTCATTATTAGCGAATTGAATGGTATCTCGTGAAATATTCATACTCTCTGTGGAAATTAACTCCACTATCTTGCCGTCTACCCTCTATTCCCAACTCCGACAGTTGTTCCGCGAAGCTTGGCTAGTTGTGCAGACTACAGTATCCTCAGTCCAGACCTGGGTGCCTAAAGACCTGGGCGCATGCGAAGTGGAATGTGGAGATGACGTGGCTGGCCTTGTGACTTTGCGATAAATAGAAACATTGAAAGAAACATTGTTGTTGTGTCATAATCAATCTGCTTGTCAATTCAATTGCTGCTCTTACTTTTGGTCCTTAAAAACTTCAAGTTTTCTTGCAATGTACCCTTCAGCATGCCCATTTTGAGCAAATCTTGGAATTCTCCAATTCTACCATACGCACCGAGGGACTGGCACCGGGTCATTGTTATACATCCCACGCAGTTGTTGCACCTTACAGCATCAACAACAATCCTCTTGCGGTCCTCATGTCGACTCTGGATTGTGTGAGGGATGATTTCATTCTTTATTACAAGCTTATTTAAAAAGTAGCGGTGTGAAGAATCATCCCACTCTGTGATGTTCTTTTCATTCTCTTTTTTCCCTCGCTTTTTCTTTTTCTTGTTGAGTTGGGTCAGTCTGCTCTTTGCATGCATCACTTGACCAATTGCTGTGACTTGGGAGGATCGTCTTTCGCCTTCGGCCGGGGGTACTGTCTCTTCGCCTGCAGGGAGGGTAGGAGTTAAAGATGGTGCTTGAGCTGCAGTCAGTGTTTCTTGGGCTAGAGCAGGAACAGGAACCTGAACAGGGGGGGCTGTCACTTCTGGTTTCTGTGATGGTGGTGATGGTGATAATGCTACAGTCTCTTCGACTTTCTTCCCCACATTTGCCAGTAGATTTTTCCCCAAATTCAACAACCCACTAACCACACCACCCTCTTTCGTTTCTACGAAATCTTCTTTAAAACCCCCCTTATCAAACACCAGCTGAGCCTCAGTCATGGCAATATTTTCTCGCTCAAAAAATTCCGTGTCACAGTGAATCGTAGTCTTCCTGTCGATCTTCTTCCGCTTACGGTTTCTCTCTGCACCAAGAAATTTTTCGTCAACGAAGGCCTCGAAATCTTTGTTTGTGTGGCGCAATGCTTTGTTAACTTTCAAGCGATTCGTGATCTGGGTCAACAGGTAGTTGTCAACTTCGTTCTCTTCCACATCAAGAACAACCAAAACTGTGTGTTTCTTCAAGAGCCTAAGCATTTTTTTCGCAGACCTCATGGTAGGTCTTATGGTGGATAAGTCAAACTTAGTCTTTCGAATGTGTAACGGTTCCTCGCCGCTGTTTGTAAGCTCAATATTAGTCACGTAGAGCTCCTCGAGATTTTCGCAGTTGCTAAACACGACTCCCACCTCGTAACCCCCCGATGCGTACAGGTAATTGTCCGAAAAGTCGCAAACTCTCAAATTGCCAAGGTTGCTTAGCGCTTTCCCCAGTATCTTTACTGAGCGGCTTCGGAACTTATTCTTGCTAAAATCTATTTCTTCGATCTTCTGGCTGGACCGGAGCAAAAATGCCAAGATGTAAGCTTCTACTGAGGTAAGCCCGTGGTCATGCAAATCAAGCTTTTTAATCTGGTCCTCAAGAAGGAGATTGACCGGCAGCCCGCACAATGAAATCAGGTTTGGGCACAAAGGGGACCGTGCGTGTGTTACAAAGTCGTGCGTCCGAATTTTTTTCATACTTTTCTTCCAGAGTGAACCTTTTCCTCCGGCCAGCGCGCCGAGACTAGGAGCTTTCGCTCCATCGTTCTCCCGTATCATCGATAGCTTACGGTGCGCCGACTGTTCTGCTTCCCGCTGATGCTGCTGCTCCTGCTCCTGCTGCTCCTGCTCCTGCTCCTGCTGCTGCTGCTGCTGCTGCTGCCGCTGGAGATCTTTCTTTTTTTGCAGACTCGTCCGAAACTTACTTGCGGCCTTGAGACTGCCAAAGAGACCTCCATTTTTTTTACTCTGGCCTGTTGGGTCCCCTGTTGCCCCTATTACATCAGATAAAAGGTTTTCCGCAAGTTTGTCCGCAGCAGCGTCAGCTTCATCGTCAGCAAACGTAATTCCCCTCTGGGCCGTCCCGCCGCTTTTTTCATCGCTATTATTTGCTTCCTCGTCGTCTCCGTTCCTTTCTCCTTTGAAACGCTTTAAAATACTGCCTTTCGGCTTCACTCTTTCCGGTGGCATTTGTTTTTTAACTTCATCATCGTCCCCAATCACCAGATTGGCTAGTGTGGTCGCCAGCACATCAGCAATATCATCCCCGTCATCAGCCTCTGCCAAAGGGTGCGCAGCCTTGTCAGAAGTTTTATCCCCCTTCGAAGAGGATGTCAGCCAGGAACGCTTAGACTTAAGGGTGCTCCAAGACTTTCCAGCCCTCTTTGAGGCGGGTTTTGTTTTCGATTTGCCTTCGTCGATTTGTTCGGATTGATTCGATTTTTTCACCAGCCAACTGGACTTTGACTTCAGCTTGCTCCAGCTCTTTCCTCTTCTGTTAAGATTTTTGGACTCATCTACACCGTTGTCCTCTGTATCGGCAATACTTTTGGACTTGGAATTGGAATTCGAGCTATCGGCTCCAGAATCTAGCAGGTTAGCAAGAGATTTTGAAGAGAGGGTTGATGTCAACTTGTTGGGGACTATTTTAGGCAGAAGATTTTTTTGGTCCGCCTTGTCATACACTTCCTTTCGCCAGTTGGTGATGCTTCCTTTTAATACTTGGGGTCCGTCTTCCGAGTTGGATAAGACCTTGTGAAGAGGGGGCTTTATCTTCTCGCCATTTTCGTCTTCACTATCTGGCTCTGCGTCAGCAGGTAGTTCACAGCCAGAAATCCACTCCTTCTCCTTCTGTTCTTGCTGGTCAAAGTCAAATGCGTTCATATCTACCTCGGAAAGAACTTCAGTAAGCTCGTCGGCTGAATAATCCTCGTCGAAGAACTTGGTACAAAAAACGAGAGATAGCAATGCAGCGGCACCTCTATCGGTTATTTCCTCGCAGTTACGGACATCGAGCGTCGTAATCAAGTTATTATTAGCCAGCCCATACTGCAACGCAACACAACCGTCGTCATTTACCTTGGTAGATGATATATCAATGGAAGTGAGATAAGTGTTCAGCTTGAGACCCGACAAAATAGTTTTCAGCTCAGGGCTGGAAATGAAGCAACGGGCAAGTGTCAATGATGCGAATGTGTACGTGTCGGTATACTTCAGTGCGTTGGCAATCAGCGCGTATTCGTCATCTAAAAACGACTTCGCTGTCAAATCAAAGCCAGTGTCTGATTTCTTCACCCCCCACTTCTCCAACGCGTCCTTAGTTTTCTGACGGATTGCAAGCTCCTGGATCTCCAGCTTCTTGGCGATTGCTTCCTCGTCGCGATCAGTTGCCTCTTTATCCTCATCATAATCAGTCGTCCCGTTGTTGCTGTTAATTTCATCAGGGAAGTTAATGTCGTTGTCAACAGTGTTGTTATCTGAGGAAATTGAATCCTTAGTAGATGATTTTGCCTTTTGCAATGACTTGCGGAACTTTCCAACAGCACGACTTGACGTAGCATCCATTTTTTCGGACTTGAACCGAATATGTGTCCCCCTTTGCATGTGCTACAGAAACTCAACTTTCGTTTCGGATTTCGAGTCGTGTTTTTTCGGAGCCAAAAAAAAGTACTTCCAATAGCCAAAATTCGCTTATTTAAATCATTATCATTTGTGCCCACAAGAGCGATGAGTATTTTTTCATCGCCACTTTCTATCGTCTCCCTCCCACCTCATACTGTCAAAAAATAGCTGATCCCAAGCTGTGTAATACTTGGTGAGCCGATCATGAACAGCCTGTCCCATTTTGTCTCCTTTCTTGGGGGGCCTCACGTTCTTGGCCTCGGTGCCCTCTTTGCTAAGCCTCTCTTTGGGTAGGCCAAGAAAATCATATGCCTTGAAAACCTCTCGTTCTACATTTGCAGCCATGTTCTTCAAATTCAACACCAACAGCTCAAATCCCGCCTCCTTCCAGGGCAAAAGTTGTAAGTAATATAGTCCCCTCACAATGAGGCTGTGTGATCCGCTGCCCATAGGTACAGATTTTAAGTATTTCTCTAGCGCCTCTGTTTGCTCCTCTTTGCTCTTATTGACAACATTATGAAACATGCCCTCCCCCAACCCATACTTCTCCAGCTGCCTCATTTCCATTGCGACCACCTCTTCGAAGCTCATTCCTTCCCACGCCCTCCCGCGAATGGCTCGCTGGGCCTCTGTGCCATCATCAGCAGTTACCATCCTATAGTGGCTCCAGGCTCGCTCAACAGGGTCTCGCACCATGACAATCAATTTTACCCAGGGTGCCACTGCCTTGACTCTAGGGATGACAACATCGCTGCTTAGCAGATAAGACGGGGTCGACTCTCCAGTGATGAGACTAGGGTGCGCCTTCATTTCGTCAGAATAAAAGAAGTTCTTGTAAAAATCCCGCTGTGAGGAAGTCTTTTTTAATCCAGGCTGCGCGTGTGTGGGAGTGAAATTAAGGCAAAGAGAGGGAGGAGAGAGAAAGTGTAAGAGGCGACAAAAAGATCATTAGCGAGTAGTCTTTGACCAAATATACGCCGCACACCTGGCAAAAAAAAAAGTTTCTCCTCACCTGCCACCGCCAATCGAAGAAATGCGTCTCCCTCCTCTTGGGCCTGATGACCAGGGGATGGGAACATAAAGATTCGAAGAGAGAGGTTGTACCAGCCTTCTGGGCCCCGAGGATTAGAAAGCGGGGCTGATCCCCCCCTTCGCCGTAGTCACATTTCCTATCAATCGTCCGCCGAGTCTGAATCAGCGTCTCCCCCCTCTCCAGAGGGACACGAGAGGGCAAGCCCTCGAAATTGGGAGCGCTTGCAGTCTCCTCGTCGATGTAGTCAAGAATCAAATGAACACGGTAAAACTCGCTACAGTTCGAGACTGCGTGTTTGTGCTGATTGTTCATTTCGAATACCCGCCCCTCGGTGAGGTCTACCCTTTCTCCGCCTCCCTGGGAGGGGTCTACACCACCAGGCTTCCCCTCACCACCGACAGTAAAGAGAACTTTTTCTCCGCCATTCGGAACAATCACAGGGACGTGTACTCGGTGGGTGCGCTCGACCCAATAACCTGTGTCGTGATGGACCGGAATCGTGATACCCGGAGGAAGAGAGGCGAGAAGCAACCGGACGACCCGAGGTGAAGGAGAAGATGTGCTGGAATCCCATAAATTTAATGTTGACAGGATTGGTTTTATACACTCGACAAATGTAGGCGATGGGGAAGAATTGGTACTGTTGAATTTAGTTCTTGGGCAGTCGTCGTTTTTCCAGAAGTAGGGCATTTCGTATACCCTCCGCAAATAATCATCACAGAAAATTAAAACTATCTTTTCTGAGTACATTTTTTGTGTTTTAGGTGCAAATGGAGATAAAATAAAACAAGAAATTTCTACAAAGAATATCAATTTCATCAACAATAAAAATTTTGAAACAGGTTTAAGTTCCAGTATTATTGCAGG
>ERZ651776.5445-NODE-5445-length-11014-cov-28.356588_pt1 | contig 11014 bp, 11 predicted proteins | sample MGYA00514761_ERZ651776 | MGnify/ENA metagenome assembly ERZ651776 | reverse complement strand
GTAAACGATCTGATACGTGTTGTTACCCTTCACACCACAGGCATGGCATCTGGCTCTCTGACGTACCTCGTGGGCTGTGGTGTAAAAAGGAATGACCACTTCCAAATTAAAACTAGACATCATCATTGTTTTACAAGACGCTACGGTAACTCTGTCCAAACAACCGAAGGAAATGACAATGAAAGTATTCTTTTTAGGAGCATATAGTGACAAAGGTCGTGAAGGAATGATGTCAAGTAGTTACGATGCTCGGGTCAAAGCTGTGAGTGCCATGGTTGAAAAAGCTGGAGCAAAACTCGGGTCCGTTGATTACCTACAAGGTCCATTCGATGTCATTGCTGACGCTGAGGTGGATTCATATGAAACTGCTTCTGGGCTTCAAGCTATAATGATGGCCTCTGGCGGCTGGGACGAACTTTTACTCCTACCTACCATGGATATCGACAAAGCTTTAAATGTCGCAAGGACAGTTGGCGGTTACCCAATGCCAGGCAACGAGTAGCCTGGGTATTAAATTACATTAAAATTTCCTATCAAGGAATACATCATCGTCTGTGGTGCCTCCACCTCGATAGCATTAAGGTTTGCTACCTCTAGAAGCGTGTGGTGCTTACAAGGTCGCAGGTAATGCTGAGTTGGCGCTGTGGGACACTCAAATTCTGGTAAATTTGGCGGGATTGTGAATTACTAGAGTACAGTATGCTTAGTCATTCAAACACACGACTATCCGACCGCCCCCGCTTCTCGCCTGTTTTAGTTAGATTATGGGCGTGGGCAGCAAAATCCACTTTTAGAGGTTGGCATGATTTATGCTAGAGTTGTTGTACGCATGTTTATTTTTGGTGATGGAAATGGATAATAAAACAGTAACAGAGCAAACACTAGTAACGACTGCAGATTTCGTTAAGTGTCACTTGTTAGATCGGGTTCGTCATTTAGCAAAAAGTGAACCTAGTTTGGTCAAGCCGCTTTCTACAGTCGATAATGGTGGTGTTGTTAATAAATTGACTACTTCAGATAAAGTAAAATATAATTAATAATAATCTTAGAGACTTATATTTATAACATTATTATAATGCCTTAGAGGTGATAAGGATATAGTTTGAACATCTATCCTCATCAGTCAGCACCACGTATTTAACTTGCGGTCATAAGAACTCTGGTACGAGTGATCGCATGACCAACACGTTAAATAGCTCTATTTTTCGGCGTTGAACCAAGTAAATCTTTACCTTGGCTACCCACCTGCAAAACGGGCCAACCCAATTCTTTTGGTAGCTTTTTGGAGGGTCCCACCTGAGGCTTGAGCAGAGGCTCATACAGCCTGTTTAACGGGTGTTATAACGTCAGGTTAACGCAGGAGTTTGACCTCTGTACGGGGCTTATATGGGTGCTGTGAGGATTAACATCACGCCAAACGCTTCGCAACGGCTTCACCAACCATCACCCTCTTTGGACATCACGCAATATAACTACCATCAACATCGCCTACGAGAATACCTGTCATGTTGATAGACAGATCAGTCATCACATCACTGATTAAGATACCTTCGTCATAGTCAGTGTTCTTGCGATCAAATGCTGACCATCATTGACCGTCAAAACAAATGTCGTATCGTATGTAAATCCGATACCGGATGCCGAAAGGATTACAATGTTTTACGAGTGATTAAGCTATGTAAATCATTCTAACTGCATGGTGACAATCTTGAAGAAGTAGCCATACAGTGGTGCTAACAAGGCAACAGCCATCGCTGGCATTATCATGCTAAAATCCATCTGTGCAGCAAAGTCCGTTCCCGCAATCAAACTTACGCCGACCAAGAAACCAAGCCAGCCACCGCGAACACATCCATCACCAAATCGTGTGATTTTATTCTCACCATCTTTTGCACCTAACGCATGACCAACGGCGACACCAATCACGAAAAGTAAGGATAACGCGTCTATTGCGCGATCAAGGCCCGCTCCCATCTGAATGCCAGAAGCGACAACGATTGCAATAATTATTGCGCCTAAATATTTTACCATTTGCTGTCTCCTCATCAATCTGTGAGTAAATTTTCGGGTAGTGAAATTTAAAATCAATCTCTAATATTAGAGTGGTTAACTCCAGCCCCATCCATCGCAACATCAGAGTTACCCGTGTAAACGATCTCATACGTGTTGTTACCCTTCACGCCACAGTTATGGCATCTGGCTCTCTGACGTACCTCATGGGCTGTCGTATCGCCTCCTACGACAGCGATCAGGTTAGCTACCTCTAGAAGCGTATGGTGCTTATAGAGGCCGCAGGTTATGCTGAGTTGGTGCTGTGGGATGGTTGAGAGTTTGGTCATTAGTTTTTAAGGTTTATCTATATTATCTGTTGCGTGAACTTTGACTGCGAGCCTTGACTTGCCGGTTTCTGAATATTTATCCTAAGGTTGTCTGGCAACTAAACGCAGAGGCTTGCTACATTGACCCAAATACTGGTCAGAAAAGCTGCGAGTGATTAAAATTCCTCACAATTCAAGGGTTCTATCAAATTATTTGTTGTTGGACTAATGCGTATAGTGCCATCTGCTATACGCATAAAAAAGTGGTGCCTTAATTCTAGGGGTTTTGTTGCTTTAGACCCATCTTCAGGCTTTTCGTAAAGTATTTGTGCTGTACTTACAGAGTCCCTTTGGGGTTCGGTTTCATGTTTCATAGAAACGCAGAATCCCTTTTTGCAAGTCCAGTTAACCACAATCCCATCTATGCCAACCATAACCATTTTGTCCGAAAAAATAGTATACTGCGCGGTGGATGCCTTGCAACTCCAAGAAGCATACTCAGCGGTAGCTGTGCTGCCGCACACAAGGGCCACACCTAATCCAAACATAAAGTGTTTCACTGCTGCAATCCCCATCTCAACGTTACCACAACGATAAACTTGTCCTTTTGTTAGGGCAAGTTTGTTTGTTGCACTTAAGCTTTTGGTCGGTTGGTCTCCCTCCGAGAAAAGCGATGAGCCGACTGCTCGTTAAACGAACAAATTCACACTATGGGTTAGGGGCTTGCGCGAGGGACTAAATACTGGTTCACTCCCTCTTGTACGGAGAAAAGTGAAGTTTTAAGTTAAGAAAACAGCATTTCGACTTACTAAGAGACATCGGACTGTAACTCCCTCGCGGAGACGCACGCCTGGTTCGATTCCAGGGTCGCCCACCATTTTTCACCGAAAATCCACATGTATCCCAGGAATTTCACCAAAAACCAGGTGCCCCCCGCAGGTCAACGCTGCGCGTTTTTGTGATTTGGGCTCTTCCACACTGGCAAGTCCATTGGAGCAAGCGGGGCAAGCCCTGAGATGGTATCACTAAGCTTTTCGGCCAGCATAATCGTGGGCGCATTGGTGTTGCCATTGGTCACAAAGGGCATGATTGAGGCATCCACAACACGCAGCCCTGACACTCCGTGCACCTTAGCGTCTGAATTCACCACCGCCAGCCGGTCCGTCTCTGGCCCCATGCGGGCCGTGCACGACAAATGCCATTGTGAGCTGGTATGGCTGTTGAGCTTCGCATCAAGCTCTGCCTCGGACTGACATTGAGCGCCAGGGAAAATCTCAACACCTTTGAGAGCAGAAAACGCAGGTTGCGCCACCAATTCGCGTACCCAGCGAATGCCTTTCCGCATCAACTCGCGATCCCGCGGATCTTGTAGATAATTGGCCAAAATACGCGGAGGATCGGCCGGATTATCCGATCTCAATTCAATTGAGCCGCGGCTGTGCGCCCGCATCAAGCCCACATGGATTTGGAAGGCATGCTCTTGCAAAGGTGACCAATTCTCATCCACAGCAATTGGGGAAATGGTCAGCTGAAGATCGGGATACTCCACGCCGGCCTCCGACCGAATGCAGGCCACAGCATCAAAGTGATTGGACGCACACAGCCCGTCACCGGCGACCAACCAGCGAAGTCCCGCCGCGACCATGGCCCAGGGTTTCGTCTTTGGCCATAGAGAGACAGGTTGCAGGCATTTAAATTGCAATACAAAATCTGGATGGTCCTGTAGGTTTTGACCTACCCCCGGCAGATCCGCCTTCACCGCAATGCCCATGGCCTCCAAATGAGATTTGGGCCCGATACCAGACAGCATCAATAGATGCGGCGAGCCGACAGCACCGGCAGACAGAAGAACTTCTTTCCGCGCCATCGCGTTCACCAGCGCGCCATGTCGATCACGATATAAGACACCCGTCACCCGATTGCCCGATAGGTTCAAGCGATGCACCAAGGCCCGCGTTACAATCGTTAGGTTTTCGCGCCCACGCGCAGGATCCAAGTAAGCCCGCGACGCGCTCCAACGCTGGCCCTTGAAAACCGTTCGGTCAAAAACACCAAAACCTTCTTGGCAATAACCGCTGATATCATCGGTTGTTTGATATCCCGCCTGTGCGCCTGCCTCCAAGAACGCACGCGCCAAGGGTTCGGTTGCTTCAGACCGTTGGACATGCAGCGGACCCTCGGTGCCGCGAAACTCATCAGCCCCGCCGCTATAGCTCTCCATGCGTTTGAAATAGGGCAGCACATCAGAATAGCTCCACCCCTCACACCCGGCTTGGCGCCACCCCTCGTAATCCAGCGCATTGCCGCGGATGAAACACATGCCATTGATCGACGAAGATCCCCCAAGAGTTTTGCCCCGATCATGCTGTAGCTGGCGACCATCCAATTCCGGCTCCGCTTCTCCCTGAAAAGCCCAATTGTGTTTCGTGCTCTTTAGATTGGACAAACAGGCGGCCGGGATTTTTATGGACAGTGACTTATCTTCCGGCCCGGCCTCCAGCAGGAGCACTCGGTTACTCGGATCATGGCTCAAGCGGTTCGCCAAAACACAGCCCGCAGACCCGGCCCCGATGATAATATAATCAAATTCCATGACACGCGCCCCGATCGCTCCGCCAAACCGGCCTTTGGCCTATGCTGGCGCAGTCAGGCACATTCAGCAATCAAAAACCATGGGGCCCTAAAACATTGGCTTTGCCGCAACCTGCGCTGGATTTTCACTGGCACATCTCACCCATTTCCTGTATTTTTATCTACAAATAGTAATCCTTTAGTCGCCCAAATCGTTTTTCATATTCATTTTATTGCCCAATAGGACAGCCTCAACTTATGAAGTTTAATATCTTAATCATTGGTCAATCCGGGCGCTTGCAATATGAGGCCATTCTGTTTTTGGCCAGTTTGCGCCAATCCGCACCGGATTTTAACGGCCAAGTCTTCGTAGCTGAGCCACAACACAACGAACGGTGGGATCAGAACCCGGCAATGACTGATCCTGAAATTCGTGAGGTCATTGAGAATTTGGGCGGAAAGATTACGCCTTTTGAGAATACCCATTTCGGCGGATACTACCCATATGGCAACAAAATAGAGGCACTCTCTGTCTTGCCCGAGGGCGAGCCCTTCGTCTTTTTTGACACAGACACGTTGATCACAGGCGCCTTGGACAGGGTGCCTTTTGACTTCGAGCGCCCCTCTGCCTCGCTCAAAGTTGAAGGGACATGGCCGGTGATCGAACTTTACGGCCCCGGATATACAGCCACTTGGAAGAGCCTATACGATAAATTTAAGCTCGATTTCGAAAGCAGCTTGGATGTGTCGCAACCGGATGAATATTGGCGGCGGTACCTGTATTTTAACGCCGGGTATTTCTATTATAAATGCCCCAAAATTTTTGGCGATCGATTTTTAAACTATGCCCTAGCCATCCGCGACGATGGGCCGACGGAGCTTGTCTGCCAAGAGCTGGACCCATGGCTCGATCAAGTCGCCCTGCCCTTGGTCATCCACAGTTTCGGTGGTGGCCGTGATACGCTTGAGGCCGGCCATTTGGATGGGACCGTGTCCTGTCACTATCGCCTCTTGCCGTTGCTCTACGCGCGCGAGAGTGATTTGGCGATCAAAACCTTGGAGACGGCCATCGCGCCCAATAAGATCAAGAAAGTCGTCAAAGCCTATGAGCCCATTCGCCGAATGGTTTACCAAAAACGCGGTGCGAAGGTGCGGGCGCTGTTTGATCAAAATAACCTGCCCCGCAAAGAGAAACAGATCCGAAACACAATCAAACGCGCCGGATTTTGGATGCGCTGATCTGCGGCCCTAGTGGCTGGCAAATACCGCCTCTAAATCGGCAAAGCCCTTAATTTCAATGGGATTGCCGGATGGATCTCTAAAGAACATAGTCCATTGCTCACCGGGTTCGCCTTCAAAGCGCACAGAAGGGGGCAGAATAAAGGCCACTTGCGCGGCCGCGAGCCGTGCTGCCAAGGCTTGCCACTCCGGCAGGGCCAGAACCATACCGAAATGCGGCATAGGAACCAAATGATCCCCAACATGGCCGGTGTTTTCAGTTTTCATCACCGGCCCTAGGTGGAACGACAGCTGATGACCAAAAAAATCAAAATCAACCCAACTGCGCGTGCTGCGCCCCTCCTTTGCCCCCAACACCTCGCCATAAAAGACGCGCGTGGTCTCCAAATCTGTCACATTAATCGCAAGATGAAAGGGGGTGAGCATGGATGCTTTCCTCAAATTATGAACCACTCCAGGCCAGTGGCAATAACTTGCCAAGCCCATGCGCGATGATTGGCCTGTTCTCCCGCATAAATCAATTCTCAGGGCATAAATTCATCCTTTTGACGCATGATCGTTGCACCGCCGACCCGATTATGCGAGTTTCTCAGGGTCTAATGTGGATCTGGCACGTCGATTGAGGGTTTGATGACATCAACATTTCTACTTCATCTATCCAGTGACAGTATTGACCTTGAGCGCGCGGATGCATCGGGCCATTGGCGTCGGCTTGGATCCGTCTCAATGGACAGCGAAAATCTGACCAAAGCGCTCGCGCATCTGCGCCAAACGGCGGTGCCGGGCGCGGCAGATGCGCTGGAGGTTCTCGTTGCGCTGCCCGCCGATCAGATCAAGCTTTTGGATCTGGATCACTCCGACACCAGCAGCGCAGCCCTGCAGCATGCGCTGGCGGGCCAAACCCCTTATGAGTTCCACGAGCTCTGCGTGGATCGTCTGCCCACACCCCAGGGGCAGAGCCTCGCGGCAATTGCGCAAGAAACGCTTGACGAGGCCGACAGCCTCACCAAGGCCTTTGGCTTTAAAGCTGTGGGTTACGTCGCTCTGCCGGGCGGCTCTTGGGGCAATAATTTTTCTGTATTTCAAAGGCCTGAAGCTGGCGCCCTAAACCGGCCGAGGCCCTATATCGCAGCGACCCAAGAGGCTGGAGCCACGGATCTGACGCCCCTTGCGGCCCTGAAAGAGGGCGCCAATTCTGCGCCCCAGCCACCCATCGCAAATCCCACCCCCGCAGCCTCCCCCACGCCAGAGCTCAGCGCAGGCGCAGCAGATGAAGCGGCCCCAACTCCGCAGATTTCGGCCCATCCAACGGTGCAAGCTGACAGGGCCCCGCTATCGCCCAGCTTAGGGGCCGCAACAGCGGCTGCACCTGCCCCGCAGGTGACCGAAACCCAAACCGTCCCAGCTGAGACCTTGCCAGCCGCAAGCGCCAAATCGCAGGCCAGCCAACCCCTGCGAATCGCGCAACGCTTTGCAGGGATCCGCCAACTCCTACGCCCGCGCCCGCGCAAACCCAAAGAGCCAAATCTCACAACACTGCAGGCGCAGGTCGGCGGAAAGCCAAGATATTTGGGCTTGATCCTGACAACTCTGCTCGTGCTATTCATGTTCACCGTAGCCGCGCTGGCCGCAACACTCGGGCGCGAAAAAATCTATGTCTGGTTGGGCCTTTCCCCTTCCCAGGGTGAGATGACCGCAGGTCTTCCCGCTGACCCGATCGGGCAGGCCATTGAAATCAGCCTGCAACCTTTGGACGTGCCGTCTGCTCCCGCCGAACGAGCTGCGGTCGCGCCACAGGCCCGGGATGATGCGGTACAATTGCAAAAGGCAGAGGTCGCCCTCAAAGATCCTGAACATGACGCGGAACCGGCCATTGGCCTTACCGCGCAGGAACCGCCAGCGGTCCGCGCTGTGACCGTCAGCCCTGTCACCGAGCCCACCGCCGCGCCCCCCGCAGACACAAAGGGGCTCATCGCGGCCCGAGATCCCAACCTGCAAAACGAAATAGCGCCCCGTGTACTGGACACGCCTTGGTTGATGCCCGACCCGCTGCCAGACAAGGACAACCGCGCGCCAGACGTCGCACAAGATCAAACAGAGGGGCCCGCAGACGCCACACCAACGCCCCTTGCAGAACCTGCAATCCTACCACCGGTGACGGCGGCACTTGAGCAGACCAATCAGACGGCGGCGGCTGTGCAGCCTGACGCCGCATCGCCAGAGGAGGCAAATCCTTTGGCCGCATTCCGGCCCATGCCGCGCCCCGCTGGCCTGCCGCCGCCCGTGCGGCCAACAACCCTGCCCGAGGGCAAAAGTCTGACGCGCTCGCTGCGGCCGCAATCCCGTCCGCGCACGATTGAACTGGCGGCGCTCTTGCCGGCGCCGGTGGTGGCCAAACCCTCCGAAATCCAAGCACCCACAGCCACCAGCCGCAAGGCAGTTGCCCGTTCTGCCACCCGAACAAATGTGATAAACTTACGCAATATCAATCTAATAGGAATAACTGGCACAAACCGCCTGCGCAACGCGCTCGTGCGCCTGCCCAATGGTCAGGTCGTCAAAGTGCGCATCGGAGATCGGTTGGATGGTGGGCGCGTGACGGATATCTCGACCAAAAGCCTCACCTATGCCAAATCTGGCCGTTCAATTACTCTGGACATGCCACGCGGATAGCGGCTTCACGCATCCGAGACCCCGGCTTCGGCAAATGTTGCCATGCCCGAAAGACAGGCCACCGCCCCTTTCAAAACACCTATAGCCAAGGCACCGCCCGAGCCTTCCCCGAGCCGCAGCCCAAGTGACAACAGCGGCGTCTTGCCAAGATGCTCCAAAAGCCGCGCATGGGCACCTTCAGCGCTTTTGTGGCCTGCCTGGGTGTGATCCAAAGCCGCCGGGTTCATCGCATGCAGAACCAAAGCTGACGCAGAACAAATGAACCCATCCAAAAGTACGGGAATACCATGGGCCCGCGCCGCTGCAATTGATCCGGCCATAGCGGCAATTTCCCGTCCACCGAGAGCCTGCAAAACAGACAGCGGATCATGCAATACCTCAGCATGACGGGCCAATCCTGCCTCCACCACGGAACATTTTTTGGCCAAACCGGCATCATCCACCCCGGTGCCGCGCCCAACCCAATCTTGAACCGCGCCCCCCAGCAAAGCCGCGGCAATCGCCGCAGCCGGCGTTGTATTGCCGATGCCCATTTCGCCAGCCACAAATAGATCGGCCTGCCGATCCACCGCCCGCCAGCCGGTTTGCAAAGCGGACAGCAAGTCGGACTCGGTCATTGCCGGCCCCTGGGTGAAATCTTGCGTTGGCCGGTCCAGCTCCAATGCAACCACGTCCATTTTTGCGCCAAAGGTCTTGGAGATCTGGTTGATCGCCGCGCCACCGGCTTGGAAGTTATAGACCATTTGCTGTGTCACCTCCGGCGGAAATGCCGAGACGCCAGCGGCCGCAACCCCATGGTTTCCAGCGAAAATCACAACCTGGGGCGCGTCAATGCGGGGCCGCGCTTGTCCGGACCAACGGGCGTACCAAATCGCCAAATCCTCCAAATCGCCCAATGCACCGGGCGGTTTTGTCAACTGTGCATTGCGCTCAGTCGCCGCCTGCCCGGCACTGTCATCCGCCGCAGGCAGATTACTCATAAAGTCACGAAACTCAGCTACCGAAGAAATGTCACGCATAGTTCATGTAAATCCGTTGATTGCAGTTGATCCTGTGTCTACCGAAGCGCAGAATAAGCCGATGCGACGAAAGGACCCGCTTAATGTCTAACTCCGACACATGGTTTCCAAAATGGGACGACATCCCCGCCGCGATCGGCCTGCTCAGCCGCTTGCCTGTACGCGTTGAAACGCAGCAGGCACAAGCCCGCGGCGCGCATCCAAGTTGGGCCTATGGTCTGGCCGGGGCCCTCTTGGGCGCGCTGGCCGCTTTGGCCGCCTGGGCAGGGCTCGTGTTGGGCCTGCCGAGCCTTGCCATCGGCCTGCTTGTGGTCGGCACGACAGCATGGGTCACAGGTGCCATGCATTATGACGGGCTGGCCGATAGTTTGGACGGGCTTTGGGGGGGCTGGAGCCCAAAGCAGCGGCTGGACATCATGAAAGACAGCCATATTGGCGTCTATGGCGTCGTTGGACTGACCTGCATCTTGGGCCTGCAAGCCACGCTATATGGCCAGCTGGCGGCGCAGAGCCTTTGGCCCATCCTTGGCGTTATGGCCCTATCGCGGGCCATGATGGTGCCGCTGATGACCGCGCTGCCCAATGCCCGCGGGAAGGGATTATCCGCCAGCGTTGGCCGCCCCGCCCCGCAAACTGCCAGCCTAGCCCTTGCGCTTGGGGCGGCGGTTGCGGCCTTGAGCGGCGCTTGGCCTGCCTTGATCGGGGCGCCTCTTGGTGCTTGGGCCGTTGCTGCAATCGCGAAGCGCAAAATTGGTGGGCAGACGGGTGATATTTTAGGGGCCTGTCAGCAATGCGCCGAAACCTGCGCCTTGATCTGTCTCGTGGCCTTCCTTTGAGGCCACCTCAGCTGACGCGGCCCGCGCCGATCCTATTGATCTGTTGCGCGCGTGTCGTGTCACACCCGCTCTAGCTGGCGGCCGGAACCACACGCGACATCAGCACATCGGTGATTTCTTGCCCGGCTGTTGATTCTTCGGCCCCGTTCACCACGGCAATTTCGCGTGTGAGACGCTCAAGTGCGGCTTCATAAAGCTGGCGTTCTGAATAGCTTTGCTCGCGCTGGTCATCGGTGCGGTGCAAATCACGCACCACCTCGGCAATTGCGATCAAATCACCGGAATTGATCTTTTGCTCATATTCCTGCGCTCTGCGGGACCACATAGCGCGTTTCACCTTGGCTTTACCGCGTAGGAT
>ERZ651776.5444-NODE-5444-length-11016-cov-4.481854_pt1 | contig 11016 bp, 9 predicted proteins | sample MGYA00514761_ERZ651776 | MGnify/ENA metagenome assembly ERZ651776 | reverse complement strand
TCTGTCCACAGCAACGCGAACCGTAAAAAACCTTCAATCCCCTCCCCGGTATTATAACCATACAACCATATAGCTATGCCTTCAACTCAATTCTCGAAATCCCGCCACCGGTTACAGTCCTTCGGTCGGACGATCCCTTCCCCGCACCGGCCGCCTTCTGCTCATTTTCCTCCACCTCCCCTCCCTACTGCGTCGAAGCAGAACGCGGCAGGGGCGGGAGGAAGAGTTACTAATGAGGGGGTTTTCGATCCCATTGAGATATTGAAGGGATTGAGGGGTGATAACGACGACTCCGTGGTGAATCTTCGGTACACTGAATCGAACCCCGAGGACGGTAGAGATGGCCACGATCATAACACGACAATGTCCGGGCTACCGGGACGTAGCCATGAGCGTGGAGAGTTAATACTTCAAGGAACAACTCCACAATCCCCCCTCCCCCCACAGAATTCCGCACCACCACGTCAACCCGCGCCCTCCGACCCCCTCCGCGACCGCTCCTACATAACCTCCCTCGAGGACAAAGTCTCCTCCCTGGAAAAGGAGGCCGCCCGCCTCCGGGCCGAAGTCTCACGAGAAAGGGAGGAGAGGGACCGGGAAAGGGAGGAGAGGGACAAGGTGAGCCAACGCGACCGGAGGACCATCGAGGGTCTACGCGGAAAGGTCGCGCGCATGGAGGAGAAGATGAGACGGGGCGAGGCGGAGAAGGCGAGGCGGGGGGAGAGTAAGAAGGAGGCGGTTAAGGTGGGGAATTTGAGGAGTGAGGCCATGCGGAGGAAGGACTTGATTGGAGGTAGGGTAGGGGGTAGGGACGTTAAGAACGGTGCCAAGATTGCGAAGAACTTTGCTAAGAAGGTAAAAGACGAGTCCGACGAGAAGAATGTCGTAGAGATCGATCTTACGACCACTGTTGTCGACGATGATGCCAAGGATGACGATAATGGCGAGGGGAAGTTGAAGACAAAGGAGAACGGTTACTACTTGACGCAGAGCGGGATACCGACGTTCGATGTTAGTTTTCAACTGTGAGGGGGGGGGGGGCGGGGGGGGGGGGGGGGGGTGGGGGAGGGATAGTAGGGGATAGAATAAATATAGAAGCAACGGTAGGGAGAGAGAGCCTAGCTCATGTCGGGTAAAATGCAAGGGAGGTTTACATGAATTTGTGGTTAAATTACGTAGTATAAACTGCGTGCTACGTTACACAAAACAATTAGTAAAAGTCCCGACATAAAATCCTCACAACTCACTTCCAGTCTGTTCCGGCGCCTTCGGCGGCACTGTCGCCGGGTCCGCCTGCGACATATCTGGTCCCTTCTCCGCCCCGCCATGCAAATCTTTCGCTTCTCTCTTCATATCCATCTTCTGACCCTCCCCAAGTTTATCGCTCGACGTCATCTTGGGGACAGGCTTCTTCTCGTGCTGGGCGCGCGCATGATCGGATACACGGCTTTTGTCCACCTTGTGGGTATGTAAGTGTTTCAGGGACTTCCACTGTTTTGGGTCTTCGTGGTAGTCCTTGTGATGGCCGTGTTTGTCTATCATTGAGAGAGACGGGGCGACCATCATCATGATGAATACGAGAAATGTTTGAACTTGCTTCATTGTCGTTTACAAAGTACTTATACAGGATAAGAATAATTGTCGCCAAATTACCAAAAAAATCCTCGAACGAATTGGAAAAATGGAAAGAGGAAATGAAACCACAATTCCCGTCTTCTTCCCAGTTGAGCCCCCCCAACAACAGCTAATGCCCACTCCAAAGCAGCTCCAAGCAATCCGCGACTTCCAACGGCAACCAGACTTTATTGTTCATGAAGTTGTGGAAGTCGACGACTCTGATAATGACAGCGTCGACACCGATGACGGACACCGTCGAAACAATTCATCGTTTGGGAATGATGCTTTCGTCGATGCGAGTGGCAGGGTGGTCAATGACAAGTTCGGCAACAAGGAGTTCATAGATGATCTGAGGAGGGAGAGGGAAGAGGAAGAACAGTGGAGAGAGGTGGAGAAGAGGAGGATGGAGCAAGAGGGGGATAAAGAAGTGGGGGAGGACGCGAAAGGAGGCGCGAAAGAAGATGTGGTCGTGCAAGGACGACACCATCAGAAGCAGAAAGAGAACACGAGTTCGAATGCCAATGAAGACAATGAAGTTCAAGACAATTACGGAGTCGACTGACCAGACCAGAAGTATTGCAAAAAATTATTGTGGCAGAAGTAAAGGTAGCAGCTATTTTGTGCATTACAGTTTGCTCTAGAAGAAGTCTCTTCTATCGCCGTACAAAGAATCCAACATCCCATTTCCAATTTTGCTCTGAAACTCGAACCCCCCCTGTTTCTTACTAACAGCCCCGAGGGCATAGCTGTGACCCATTGGGTTGACGACTTTCCCCCCCGGACCTTCCCTCATTTTCGCCCGGCCATGGGCAACTGCTCGGCCACTCTTGCTATTGGCTTCTATGCCGTTCACACTGCTCGAGCGGGCAAAGCGGTCTTTCTTTATTTTTTCGAATTCTTCTGTGATGCGAGCAAAATTAGCAGCATCCAACGTACTATTGGACGACGCCTTTGAGCGGCTGAACGCGTTGATTGGGCCCGTGCTATTGCTATTGAAGTTGTGACCGCTCCATTTGCCAACATCCATGAATTTGAGTTTTAGTTCCCCCTCGCCCCCATTGACGACGTCGATCTCGATGACCTTTTCCTTCATAAAAGTAATGCGCATGTAGAGAAGAACCAGCTCATAGACCCGGAGGTCAAGCAACTTCCGCTGCGACTCGTGCCGCTGCAGACGGAGGCCACGGTCACGGTCTTGGCAGCGGACGAGCAATACCAAACGCCAAAGGTGCTGTTCAACCTCTTCCTCGGTCACGCTCTCACCGTTTGCTTCACGCTGTGTGATGGAAGGACTCACGGTGCCCCAGAATTCTCTCGGTCCAGCCCCGCTGTCTAAGAAATTCAGCTTAGTGCGGCGTTCATTCTCAACATCTCGACTGTCACCTATGGTGCGATGAGAAGAGCAGATCTGGCAACCGCTGAAGCACGCGTGGTTCTTCCGGCGACGTTCTGTTCGATGGAAAGGACGTTTTACAACCGGTTTGTGCGTCTGTCTGCGCCTCTCTTCTTCGTGGAGCAAAGAACCTTGGCCGACTTTGTTTAGGTCGCGGCGTTCAATTTCCCAAGCATCCTTGACATCTTCCAAGAGGCCGTGCATGCGCTCCCGAAGGACAGTTTCAGGCGTCTGAGTGCTGTAAGGATTATTGTCTGGTACAATGGAGGACGCGCTACGCCGGAATGAGTCTGATTGCGCTCTATTAGGAGAAACATGGAATTGTCCCGCACTTCTAGTGTTCACCTCTACCTCCTTTTTCTCCTTCATCATATCCTCAAGACTGTCGTAGGTACGCAAGTAGATCAACAGCAACCAGCGGAGCGTGCCATGCGCCGACTTTTGTAGGTTTTTACGAAATTGCCAGCGTTCAATATCAGTGATTGGATTCGAGTTCCTCGTACGTCCTCCACGGATGCTCTCTCTGAAATCGCTATCGACAGTGGTGAAGAGAAGCTCCCCGACTTGGTAAAGCTCGTTTGCTACACGCGTTCGCAGGCCTTTCATCAGCCGCGGAAAGGTAGAGTTCTTCTCACCAAGTTCGCTGTACTCGGGGAAGGCGGAGTTGTCGTAGATATTATTTCTACCAGCGAAGGGGGCAGCAGTACCCATTTCATCCATCATGTCTTGAGCGCGTTTTGCATCGGGCGATACTTCCGAATCTCCATCGACAGTGAATCGGTATTCCAAGTCGCCCACTTTCATCTCTTCTGTCGTCTCGGGTGGTGTGCTGAAGTGAACAGATCGTTTCAAAGGTTCGAGGATAGAAGCCTCCGGAGATCGAGATCGAGGGCGGGGGTCGTTTGTTGGCGATGACACGGTAGATATTTCCTTGGCAAACTCTACTGCATCCGTTGTAGCGTGAGCGGCTTTCGCTTGGTTGCCCGATGCTTTTGAGCTCACATCATCGTAAACGCCATATAAGCGTCCCGCAATCTCGCTTGCCTTCTCTTTCACGCCTTCAAGTACCTTATCATTCAGTGCGTCGTGGCTAGCAGGGAGTTGTCTTGCTGACTCCTTCATAAGAAAAGTTGACGTCGCATTCAGGTGCTCGTTTGCTACGTCGCTGAGCGTGTGTCCCTCTTCGAGTGATCGAACTGTTTCTCTTGCAGTTCCAGTTCTCGAAATTTCATCGTCCATTCGCCGGACTGTTTCGGAAACTTCAAGTTTTGCAGTAGACTCCATCGCTTCCAGTTTGGATATTCCCGCCATTTCGATCGCCACGTTCTTCTCTTGGGTCAAAATAGCGACCATTTTCTTCAGGTCGTCCACTTCATGTTGCTGCGCCGAGAGGGTGGAGCGCAGCTGAAGTACCGTGGAAGCGATGGCTGGGGTGGTTTGTGCATGTTCATTTTCAATTTCAATTTCAATTCGATTTGGTTTGTCTGACAAGAGGAGAGTAGGTGTTGATTTGGACGGGGAAGGTGTTGATTTGGACGGGGGAGGAGTTGTTGATTTGGGCGGCGAGGCTGTCTTCTCCTTTTTGTCATCATTGTCATCATCCTCGAATTCATCGGCATAGTCATCATAGTCGTCGTCGTCGTTGTCGTTGTCGTTGTCGTCGTCGGACTCTCCTCCGATTGAGGTTTGTTTCAATTGTTCTGAATGGCTAGCTGCTTTCTCTCCTTCCTTGCCAAGTGTAGTCGCTATATCTTCTTCACTACCCTCACTTAAACCACCGTCAGCGATGTGGGATGAAGCTTTCGTCGATCGCTCTAACTCGCCTGCCAATCTCTTTACCTCAGCCTCCAATGCCGCCTTCACTACGTCACCGTCTTCTGAATCGCCAACAACCTCCTTCTCCGACGAGTTCTTCGTTAACAAGCCAAATGCTTTACGCTGCTGACGGTCGTTGAAATGCTTTGAAGCCATATGTAGTGACAAGGCACCGAATTTCCCCTTCCACTCATCTGCACTCTTCTCAGACCCTGCAATTTTATCTTCAGAGTCCGTTTTGATCTTCTGGAGCTCGGCCTTTAAGGACGAGATAGTCGCATTTGCATCAGCCAAAGCACCGTTCTCTTCCCCTCCTCTCTTCTCCAAATCGTTGATCTTATCCTCGAGTTTTGTTTTGGTTTCCAAGGCCGAGGTTTTCGCCAAATCTAATTCCTTCTTGAACTCCTCTTCTCTTTGGTTCTCGCGAGTTTTCTGCTCGTTCGCGGACTCAATAAGAGCCCGGTGACGATCTGTCTCAATCCTCTCGACTTCTCTCCGGAGTTTGTCAGCCTTATCTTCCCTCTCTCTCACCTCCCCCTCGAGGCGGGTTACTTCCCTCTTCAGTCTCTCAGAAGTGGTACGCTCACCCTCAACGAGGGAACTCAAGCGCGTGGTTTCTCCTGAAAGATCGTTAACGTTACGCTGGAGGTCGAGAACACGGTCTGATTTTACAGTGATGTCCCTCGACAATTCAGCGTTACGAGTTCTTTCATCGGAGAGAAGACGGCGAGAGTCGTCCAGTTCCTTTTGGAGTGCCGAAATGCGGTCCTCAAACCGTGAACGTTCTGCGTCGGCAGCGTAGGAGTTATAATTTGAGTCCTCCGTTCGTTCAGAAGATAGGCGGCGAATATTATTTTCAAGATCTGCAATGGTTTTCAGGTGCCCCGACTCCCGAAGACGAATTTCTTTGCTCTCCGACTTCCACTTCTCTTCCGCCTTTTTCAATTTGCGCCTCCACTTCCCTTCCAACTTCTCCTCCCGTTCTTTCCATTTTTTTTCTTTCCTCTCTAAATTCGCGTCGGACTTGGAGCGAGTGCGAGACAGCTGCGAGAGGGAAGCATCCGTCTGTTGCTGCAGGAGCGATTCAAGGCGGGCGATCTGAGCATCTTTCTGTTGTATTAGCGCAGAGTTCGAGTTGTCAAGGTGATGGGAAGTATTTGTCGCTTGAGGAGTGGGTGGTAGGCTGTAGGGGGTGATCAAGGAGGACGCCGAGCGCTGTTCACGATTTCTGACATTGTTGTTGTTGTTGTTGCTGTTGTTGAGAGTATGAGGAACTGTACCACTGTAGATGCTGCTGCTGCGGCTGTGTACCGTGCTGTCATCTACGCTGCTCATCGAGGAAGAGGAAGGAGAAGATGGGAGAGGAGAAGCCATGCCTGGCTGGATGTTTTGTGGGTTGGTAGCGGAAGTGGAGTGGTTTGATCCAGTGGGAACGTTTGTCCGGCCGAACAAAGTGTTTCTGTTATGTTTTGGATTCTATTCGGGATTTAAGTGGGCAAATTATCAACCCAATGAGATTTAAAATACGTTAAGGAGAGGATCGCCCAATTTCTACAGGAATTTCATTTTTAAAATAAATAAATTTTGATTGACAGTTGCTTTTCTTGGAAAGCTTGAAAGCCAAGTGAAACCATTTAAATCAACACTATTTGGAAGAAAAAATTGAGGAGAAAGCACATAGCAAGATAAGAAGGAACTGTTATCTGTCGGAAGAGGTTACAGGAGCAGAAAAAGAGACCCGTTGAATCAGTAAATCCTTTTCAAACCATGCAAAATGTCCAAGATGTTGTTGCGCTGGAGTTTGCTAAGCATGCTCAACAAATTTCATCACTCTACCAATCCACTGCACGTATTGATGCGCATGTCTCGAACTTTGTCATCATTGAGAAGAAAATGGAGGAGAATGCCAGAAACCAGGACAGACTAGAAAGGCGGATGGGCGAAATGGAAGTGAAGCTGGAGGAAAGTGAAAGGAAGTGCAAGAAATTGGAATGTGATCTGCGGGAGAGTAAGGAAGAGATTGTGACGTTGCGTCACCAAATTGCAAGGGGCCAGTCAGATACCAGGGAAGAGATTGCCAATGGCAACGACGCATTGGCGAGAGCCCTTAATGTCACCTTTGAGAATAAATTCACTGAGCTGAACAACTTGGTGCAGAGCGAGCTGCTTTCCGGTAACAGCAGCAATCAGCATGTGCCAGTGAATACATCAGCAAGCTACGTCAACAGTGTCGTCGCTGAAAGTGATTTGGCCGTGGAAAGACTGAAGAGGAGGGTCGATGAGATTGAAGAAAGGGCCGAAAGGAGGGAGAAAACTGCAGGCAGCAACATGTTTGTAACCAGCGACGCAATGGACCAGTTGCGAGAGTCGCTTTTGGCAGAGATCTCAAAAGTCGAGATGGACGCAGCCCAATTCCGCGTGGAGAGGGAAGTTAACAAGCAGTTCGACAAGGTGAGTTGTGTTCTGTTGTCTTGTCTTGTGCTGTGGGTGGGTGGGTGGGTGGGTGGGTGTTGCTGTTGTCGTCGCTTATTGGTACTAATGTTGTTGGTTCTTTTTTGGCATCGCATCGCATACAGGAGAACAACGTCTATGGTTGGATGGAGAATCACGAGAGCACTCATAGATTGTCAACAACTGATAAGAACTCACTGTTGGATGAAATAGGGATATCAAGGCCTGATAGGAGCGAGGTGGAAAAAATGTTGATGACAAGGATTGAACCGATCGCAGAGACCGTCAGGAGCCTCCAGATGGGGCTTGGCGAGGTTGATAGGGAGGTTCGGGGAATTGCGCCAGTACCGAAGGGTTTGGTAAATCAAGAAATGCTCGCTGAAACTGTAAACAATGCCGTGAAAATGGCACTGACTGCTGACGGCGGGCGAGTCTCACACGCCCACTTAACAACTGCGCTAGAGAGCAGCCGGGAGGGATTGCTCAGGAATATAGAGGGACAGGTCGGGAAGGCGCGGAGCGAGGTTTTGGATCTCTTGAGCAGTGAAGTCGGTGGGACTAAGGAGGGACTGTATGAGGCTGTAACGGAGCTGAGGTCGAGGTTGGATGATTTAGAACATTTGACAGCTAGGAGCAATGCAGAAATCGTAGCGACTCTGAACAAAAAGTGCTACAAGGCAGACGTTGTCAAGGCTCTGAGCGACAAGGCAGACAAGAACTACACTCTGAACGCACTGCGGCTCAAGGCCGACACGACGAAAGTCGAGAACGACTTAGCTACGGGGGTAAAGGAATTAGTGAGCCGGATCCAAAAAAATGATGGATACATCGGAAATTTGTCCAGAGAATTCTACGAGCTCAAAGACGAGGTCAAGAGGGAGCAGACAAAAATGGGAGAATGGTTGAAACGAAAGGTTGATGTCGATGAAATAGAGAGTTTAAAAATTGGAATAGAAGACGGCCGAGATTGGCGGACTAGCCTAGGAGAGGTGAGCCTAAACTTGAGGCGGGAGCTAGCGGCAAAATGCAATCGCGAGGAGATGATATCTACCATCAGGAAGGAGGTCGACGGCCTGATTGGGCAGGTTGATAGTATTACTGGGGATTTAGGGGAGATGGCAGGGAAAAAGACGGTCAACCTCATCGAGGGCGAAGTAGAAAGCTTGAATAGACGCTTTGCAGAAAGCCACACGGGCGGAAGGTGGCTATGGCGATCAGGAAAAATATTGCAGGGGGGTTTGATCCCACTGGAGGTTCAAGTGACAAATGCCGCACCGCAATCGCTTCTTTGGAATCAAGACAATGAGTACATAACCTGCACCAATCCTGGACTGTATGAGGTCGATTGCGGAATCTTTACTTGCGAATGCGTAAAGGTTGAACTGATCGTCAACAGTGAGGCGGTCATCACATTAGACCCAGGCTCGGGCAGTAGAGACGGAAGTGGAAATGGCTCGAGTGATAAGAGCAACAACGGTGGTGGTTGGGGGGGTGGTGGTGGTGGTGAGCACGTGAAGCGGAGGAATAGGCACTCTGCTGGGGACATTACCTGCGTAAGAATTAGCGAGGTGGTGGCTCTGCCGTCAAATGCCCATGTGTCGATTCGCTATGACTCCAAGAATCGCGCTCAAGGGTTTTTGTCCTTGAGGAAGATGTGATGATGACGACGATGATGACGACGATGATGATGATGATGACGACGATGATGATGACGATGATGACGATGATGACGATGATGACGATGATGATGATGATGATGATTGGGGTTTCTTTTTTGTTGGTTGTTGTGAAAATAAATTTGTTGAAATGAATGTTTGCATATGGACTATTTTCTGCGTAAAAGCGTTGCTGTTGGGTGTTTTCTTTTTATCGATACTACTATTTTTCATTACTACCAAGCATATCATATTATACCTTCAAATAACTGTGGAAAACGTGAATATATCCCCACCCACCCACGAACCTCTCGCATTTGCTGGGATCATTCTGGTATTCACCAGGGATATCAAATATATTACCAAACTCAGTTTGCGTATCATCGCCAACTAATTGAAAGTCGTGCAGGTCATAGGTCATCAGAGTCGTAACGATTTCACCACCATGTTTTTGGTCTTTTTCTATGTCGTCATGAACGAGTCGGCGGGGATTGCCATTCTCCTTGTTGAAGTAAATGTGGACTCGCTCAATTCCACCAGCAATATCATGAACATAATGTACGTGAGGAACCGCATCAATAAGCTCCTCGCCGACTTCAACCAAATGAGGGAGGTGGGGCAACGAAAAATCTTCCAGTAAATTCGAGCGTTGGCACTTTCCAAATTCCCCTGATTTGATCATGTATTCCATCTTGTCAGAATATTGCCTAAGGTAGGTTTTCCCACTTTCATACCCTGCCGTGATCTCAGCCTTGACGGCCTGCAATGGTGCAGAATATGACAGATAGATCGTGCGTGTGCGCGGCGGATAAGATGGTCCATCCACGGGGAGGAGGTTCGATGTAATTTCCACACGTGTTGTGAAGGATGTCGGGAACTTCGGGGTGGAGCTAGCAGTCGCCAGGAGGAAGAGCGCGGCGGACAAAAAAGGTTTCATCATGCTTGGGGGGGGGGCTCTGGCGGACTTTTAATGCCTATACACAGTTGGGTATTCACTTCCAATGGGTATTAAGTTGGGCAAAAAGAGCAGCACCAGCCAAATCACTGCAGCACAATCTCTTCTTACTGTTGAAAAAATAGTAAAAAAAAGCTTCAGAAGAGTGCAAGAACACTTTCGTATTCGTCCGCTAATTGCTGTTGATTCCAAAATTTCGAGGGCATTGAGATACAGACGTCCACAAACAGAATGTCCACCTCAAATTCATCCCATCGTAGGGCTGCTAGACTCCGACGCGAATACCTTTACAAGCGGTCACAGGCGGAATTATCACAAGGTTCAAAGCTCGCAAAGGCCAAAGCTACAATATCGGAATTTCTGAAGGACAATGCCAGCGGCGGTAATAAGCGTGTGGCATCGGAAGTGCGGAACGATTTTGACAGTGCATCTAACGAGCTAGCGCTGGAGGACGACGTGACTGGGAAGGGGGTGAATCTAATCGATGACGAGTACGCATTAAGTGGTATTCTCCCCCCCCGGGTTTGCGTGACAACCTCACGGGATCCATCGAGTAGGCTGAAGCAGTTTGCCAAGGAAATGAATTTGATGATTCCTGATGCGACGCGTGTAAATCGCGGGGGAACTACCGTAAGTGACCTTGTTCAAAGTTGCAAAGCGAGCGAATTCACCGACATAGTAATGGTCCAGGAAACTAGGGGCGAACCAGACGGTCTCATCATCAGCCATCTACCGAATGGTCCCACAGCTCACTTTTCTTTGAACGGGGCTGTTCTTCGGCATGATATCGAAGGCGGTGTAGGGAGCATGAGCGAGGCGCTTCCTCACATTATCACGGAGGGCTTCGAGAGCAAGTTGGGGAAGAGGACGGCCACTGTTCTGAAGTCATTGTTCCCAGCGGGTGCCAAGCACGATACAAAGCGTGTCATTACTTTCCGCAACAGCGGTGACTTCATCAGCTTCAGGCACCATACCTGGACCAAAGTGAAACGGGACGAAGTTAAACTGAAAGAGGTCGGTCCAAGATTCGAAATGAGACTCTACATGATGAAGCTCGGAACTGTCGACCAAAAAGATTCCGAAAAGGAGTTTGTATTGCGACCATATCAAAACACAGCAAACAAAAGGAA
>ERZ651776.5443-NODE-5443-length-11017-cov-4.264168_pt1 | contig 11017 bp, 8 predicted proteins | sample MGYA00514761_ERZ651776 | MGnify/ENA metagenome assembly ERZ651776 | reverse complement strand
CGAATTTTGATTCATGGATAGGATAGGAATGGGTGAGAAGCAGAGGTCCTTTTCAGAGGCCTTCTTCAAAGTACACAATACCAAAAACTCCGCCAAAAATGACCCGCTTTCCACCACCAGATTGCGAGATAAGCCTTGGGAAGGAGGATTAATTTTTTTAGACAAATTTGAGAACCTGCTATTAAATTGGGAACTCTAAAACTACAACAAATTCAGATGACATACTCAAAAAAAAGGAAAAACCCAGGTATCCGAAGGTAGGGTTCTTCCATTTCCGCTCTGGATGCCGGGTTCGGGCCCCCTTTCACCAGAGATATAAAAAAGGGCCTGAAATTCCAATTGACTGTGCGTAAAGTCTTTCAGAAGACCGCAAAATGAGTGCATGTGTTGTGATTGAAATAGAATTCAATGGTTTAGTCAAGAAGAAGCTGAAATTCTTTAGGAAGACAACAAAAGCAGAAACCCTCTGGTTGTCTATTGAGAATGCGCTGTTACTTTCATTCACGGGGGAGCGCAGACGTTTGCGGGGGAACGCCAATTTTTCTTTGCTGAGACTGGGTGGTGAGGGTGGGAGTGAGGGTGGGAGTGAGTTGATAACCGTGAATGGAGCAATTGAGAAACTCCAGCATGGAGGTGTGTATGCTGTGATATTTGATGACGGCGAAGCTGACGATTTAGCTATGCGTAAGGGCAACGCTTCAATTGAAAGTAGCATAGGAGACCTGACAACGCCATTACTCACTTTTGCGGATGGTGATGGTGATGGTGATGGTGATGGCGATGATACCGAGGAAGAAGATGATCGCTATGAGAGTAATGATTTCACTATGAAATCTGAAACAGAGGATTCTTTTTCTGATGGAAGGGGTCTCGGTGCCTCTTCGCCCATCGCTTCTAAGCTTGAGGCTCGACTGAAGCGGAATTATTTTGTCAACCTATCATTCACGAATATCCGTAAGTCACGGTTGGAGAGCAGGCGGATCAAAGATGAGAAGGAGAAGGCATTGTTGATGTTCAAGAATAGCGACCCTGTCCTATCTTCGTACTTCAGCAGCGAACAAAAGATGGGTCTCCTTCTTCAGTTCAAGATTTTAACGCACCTTGCCTCTGAGAGGACATTCTTGGTTTGGCAGCGCTGCAGCATCACTCTACTTGGAGCTGCCCTGACAGCCCTAAAAATAGGAATGGAACACGAACGGGTGCCAATTAAGCCAATATATGATGACGCCTACTCATCAGTTGATGACAGCATACCAGTAGATGACAGCTTACGAGTAGATGACAGCTTACCTGCAGACGACTACAGCCCAGCGGAAGATGACAATGATGATTACAACGTGACAACTGAATATTATTTCAGTTTTGCGGTTGGAATGGTGCTGCTTATTATAGTACTTGTTCTCAACTTATTCGGGATGCTGCATTTTCGTAGGACCAAGGAATGGTTGAAGTCGGACAGTATTTTGCTTGTGGAATTCTTTGACTCCTCTGAGATGAATGCCTTATTCCTTTGTTTTGTATTGATTGTGGCATCGGCCTTTGCCATCTTTGCCGACCAAATTATCTTTTTGAGTCGAGGGGATGACACAGCAAGCGCTGATGACGATGATGTCTATACTTCAACGTAGTAGTATTTTGGTGTCACTCAAATGATCCATCGAACTCGTCGATGAGAATTTCGACCATGACATACAGTGGAGTAAATGAAGTAGTGAATTTAAGACAAACATTGAGAGCAAGACAAAATGACAAAAATGACAAAAAATCCACTGTACTCCTTTGGAAAATCCTCTTTCTTACTACCACATTAACACCCCAGATTCATCCCCAGATTCATCCAAGTTCCCTTCAATACCTATCTAATCCATTCCTCAAGAGTAGCAGTATCAACCACAATGTGATTGAAATCATTGGTCACGGGAAGCGTGTTCCAAATGTGAAAGTGATTTGTGAGTCGGGGTGAGTTTTCAGATAGTCTTGAAACTGCTTGATGGCCTCCAAAAACTTCTCCCTGCAGGTAAGCATGATGCCGTTGACCTTCAACAACAGGGCACCCTCCTCAATTCTGCTGTCCTTTGATCCGATTAAGGAGTCGCTCTTGGCACTCAATACTAGAAGACCCGGAAGATTGTTATTATCCACGACTGTAAGCCCGAGCTTCTCTTGAGACTCTGTGGGGCCAAGAGTGACCTCAAAAATTTGACGGTCTTTGGTCACTGCGCTGAAGGCCTCGTCGAGGGTCGAATATGGGGCCGGGGGCATTAGGCTCGTTTCTTTGTAATTGGTGTTATCAAATTGTTGATTTCCATTGTCTGGAACATGGGAGGTTGAGTTCCCATTCCCATTTGAGTTGCCATTGCCAAACTTTTCGGGCTTCACAGCCCCCACAGAGGAAAACCCAGAAACAGTCCCCATACCAGGCGACGAGATAAAGTTGGACACAGGGATACAGATTTCACGCCCCGCTCCTATACATTTCTTGAGCTCACAGAGCTCTGCCTTAAGGCTGAAACCGCCAAACTCGGGCTTATTCTTACAAGTCTTGCACCGGCCGCAATTGACTGTCCGACGGCAACCAGCACATTTATTGCAGCGCTTCTGTTCACGTTTCCCCCCCTTTTTCTTCTCCCCAAAGGTTGGATCGTAGGAGGGCAAAAAACGACGTCCGCAGCGGTGGTAGGTCGACCGACCATTACATGCAGGACAACTTGAGCCAGGTATACAGTTACTCGCGTCAAAGCTGCTCCCTCCACCAAACTCCTGAGATGCAGCGGTGTTCATCTTAGAACGCTGACTCAGATTATTGCTGTTTGGCGTTTCGTGGTCTTTATTTGATGGCAACAAAGCAAGAATTTGGGTAGTTGTTTGAGCGTTGTTCTTTCCACTCCAGTTTTTGAAGCTCATCTTGACGTCACTTGGGTTCTTGTAGCGGGAAAGTTCCGCTTGCTTATTCGTGTGAATGGTGTTTGCCTTTTTGGCAATGTCCTCGTCAGGTGACGCCGCGATCGGCCAGAAGCCAGCTGCGAATTCGTCAATATTTGCTGTGCTACCACCGCCATCGGAACCGACAATGTCGATCACTTTGTCTTGGTCGTTCTTCAATATGACAACTGTCTTAAACTCTTTACCCCTCTCAAATGTGACCTTTGTCTCATCGCGTTTGGCCATTCTTTCCTTCTCTAGCTGCTTCTTTAGTTCTTCTTCACGCTGCTCCTCTTCGCTAAGCTCATCCCCATTTTTTTTCTTGGGACGGGCCAAGCCAACATTCTCGTATACGTCGAAACCCTCCTTTACCGAGTCGAGAACGGTATCTAGCTCGTCCTCGGCCTCAATATAATCGAAGTTATCAGTGACGATTGCGTAGCCGGGGGGATACATGGCTCCAGGCCAGCTTCCTTCCTTCTCCTCCTCTCCGGCGTAGTACATCCCACCGTCAGCTCCAACCCCAAACATCCTCCCCCCGGCGAATGAAATGCCCCGAAAGAACTTGGCTCTTTCTGCAGTCGGTATCGACATGGCCGGCGTGTCGTTCATCTTCATCACATTGTCCTCCGTATTCTTCTGCGCGACAGCATTATTCAGTTCCTTCCCCATCTCCGTAGCTTTATTGGTGTACTCAGCGACGTCCCAAACGTCAATCTTATTCTGGATGTTGTTGGCGTCCTTCACCCACCAGCAGGGGTTACTATAAACGATTTCGTCCCCTTCGTCGCCCCTTCCGAACCCGCCGCCGATCATTAAAGGCGTCTTGAGCTTGTGCCCGTGTTGCCCAAGTCCCTTATACGTCCCAAAGAGCTCCAGCTGTCCGTCCGAGGAGACGCTGTAAACCCGTATCTGCTTGAAGTTAAGGCACCTGCCTCCGATGACTACCTTGTCGCCTCTCTTGTTCAGGCGAATAGTCGAGGTTAGATTTGTCTGCCCCACAAGGCCTCCTTTTCGGAGAATCTCATTTGTAAGCAAAGGACAAGATGCAATAAGAGACGAGGGCTCCTGTGACGAGGGCTCCTGTGACGAGGGCTCCTGTGACGAGGGCTCCTGTGACGAGGGCTCCTTTGACTTCTCAGGCAAAGAGAGTGACAGTACCTGAGAGCTGTGGGTGCCTTCTTCCGTGTTGCTTAATTCTGACACGGAGAGAACAATTTGGTTCCCATTGCCAGTACAAGTGCTACCACTAGTAACACCATTGGTCGTCAGGAAAATGCTTGTTGTAGTGGTATTCGCCTTAACGTGGGGTGCGACCAATTTTGTACAGGTGGAATCGTTTGGATCGTAGACGTGTGGGGCAATGTCTCCCACAAAGCTAACAATAATCTTTCCCATTTTTAGCTCTCCATTCTCCCCCCCCCCGCCAGTAGCCGTCGATGAGCTCAAATAACTAACCGAATCGGTTAGACCCTCCGTCAATTTCCACTCTGCGACGACGACGGGCTCATTCGGGGCGAGGTGGTAGGTGAGCAGGTGGGTGTCGGTCGCCACATTGATGAAGGCCGGGTTGCTCATAAAGTCAATCGCCGTAATGAACTTTGCAGTCTTTTCTTGTCCCCTTTCGTCAATATAAGTCTCTACATCAAGGCGGAAGCACTTGACACTCGTTACCGGGTGACCAGGGGCAATCGAGTAAATGTTCACATAGCACTCAGCGTCTGCAACTGCAAGGTAATGCTCGCTTCTGTCGTGCGTTATTAAGACGGGGTGCCACCGTCGGGTATAGTCGGGGTGATTGTCGTTCTCACTGTGATCGTCGTTGCTGGTATAGCTATTCTCCTTCTCATTCTCATTGGTCTCTGTGGACTGACCAAGAAAGTCCTGCACAGCGGGGTCCAAACCATTGTTTGTGCTGTGAATAATCTCAGATGCGTCATCGTCGTCCATTTTCTTCTTTCGCCTTTTTCTACTCATTCCAAAGAGCCGAGGGAGAGGGGGGGGGGGGGGGGGGGGGGGGGGGGGAGTATGAACAATTGCAAGGTATTGGCGAGGGTGTAAGTTTGCGGATACAAACAACATTGGATATTAAGACAGTAGATTGGCACCAATCCCCAGTATATCCTACTCTATTTGAACGCCGTATATATATGCCCGAACACACTCGCCTTTCGCGCCTCACCTTCCAGTTGTTGCACTCCTCGGCGCAGATTTGGTATTCACGCCCGTGAGCCTGATATGCGATCCACACTTTTTGTCATTGAAAATCTCCTGCCACTTCACGCTGGATTTGACACCAAATAGCGCCCTCTCCCCTGGCGTTAGAGAGATCAGAGGTTCCGCGTGGCTCACATGTCTGAGCACAACATTCATTGAGTTATCTGTGTACGAGTTCTCCGTCGACTTGTACTTTTTCTTTTTCTTAGGGGGGACTCTTGTGGGTTGAGTGGCGTCCGAAGGCACTGGACCATTCTCATCCAACTTGTCGTCCGGGTTATTGCACATGTTATTCTCGGGGATATTATCGAGAGGGCCAGAGGCCGGGCTGGGGGCAGCGCCGGGCGAAGGAAGAGGGGCAGGGCTGGAAGAGCCTGAGAACAACTCCTGATGGATACCTCCTGTAAATGGCAGGGTGGGAGCAGAGGTGACAGGGGGTCCGACCTCCACAACAGAATCGACCTCCATCACAGATAATCTTCCCACAAGATCCTTTCGCAAGTCTTTCCGAGCGTTCGTGCTCGGGGAAAGGGACAAATGCAAGGAAAGAAAGCCCCCCCCCCAGAGAAGGAGAAGGAGAGAAGGACCCTCAGAGAGACAAAACGATGACACTCAGTGGTGGGCGTGGGGCGCACGATAAATGAGGCGAATAAGGATTGACTTATCGCTTCGAAATTTCCTTGGTTGATATGCCTTAACCATTTCTTAAAATCCTCCTCGTCTTTTTTTTCCAGGTTTTTTTCTCGTTTTTTTACGCCTGTCCTGTTTCCGGATAAAAAGATCGAAAGCTTTTGCAAAAAGTCCCCCACCAACCTCAGTGCTATCTCACCACCCTCATCCGTTTTCTCGGCGTTCGTTTAGCACCAGAAACGTCCTGCGAAGCCCTGGCTTGTTTGATTCGAAACTCGAAACCTGGTCCCCGACCTTCTACCATTTTAACAGCGGACAAATCCCTACCTCGATCGATCCAAGTTCTCAACACACTTATCCAAACAAGTAGTTGTATTTCATCCATTTTTCAACTACACCCCTTTTCATTCAAAATATTGGACGGTCAACAAATCATCTGAAGGATGAGCTCTGAAGGTGATGCCCCTGCCCCCGATGCCAAGAGCATTTTCGCTCTAAACACTCTTTCCTCCCTAGGGGGGACAATTAAACAAAAGTGGGGCGAGTCTGCTGGTCCTCAAATAACATCTGACATTGGTTCTCGCCTCCCTGAAAACTTCAAGGCCAACGTTGCTACGTTGAGCAATAGATACTTCGACCCTCGCAATGTCCGTTCCCCCCGCGTCTACCTTGGAATGGGAGAGGAGCGCCCTTTTTACCTCGAGACGAACCCAAGCCTCATCGCCGACCGCATTCGCCACAACCTTAGCTTCTTCTACCTCAACTATACAATGGTGATTGTTCTACTTTTCGCTTTGACGCTCATGATCTCCCCCTCCTCCCTCATCAGCATCGCCATCCTTGCGCTTCTATGGGCCTACTCTATGAAGCTAACTGAGAACGGCTACATGCTGTTCGGTCGGATACACATTAGCAATAGGCAGACTGTCATGGTAATGGGTGTCATCACCATTTTCTGCCTCTTTTATGTTTTAAGCTCCGTCTTTTGGTGGACGCTCTTCAGCAGTGGTTTTTGCGTCTTCGGCCACGGACTCACTCGTGATGCTTCAATGCACAAGGACCAGGAGGACCACGTTGAGATGAGCGGTGATCTCGAGGAGGCGCCCTTCCTCAATGCTGAGGAGGAACATGTCTAAAACAAGACACACACACCTCTTAATTTTTATTTCCGAGGGGGATCGGATCGGAGGAATGGGGGACGAAGGGATGTTGTAAGATGTTTGCTAATGCTTGAGCCCGAACGGTGAAATTTAAAGAGAAAAAAAAGCTTAGTTATTTTGCCCTTGGGCTGGAGTATTTACCTTTCAACAAAACCTCATATCGGCTAGCATGCAATTAATTTCCCAATTATTCTTTTTTTACTTGTTCTCTTCCTTCTTCTCTCTTACTTCATCCTTCCCTTCACACAGCCCCCAACACCCCTCCTCCCTGACTACTACCTCTCCTCGACCTCTTGGAGGAGGTGGTGCTCTCGCTGTCGGACATACTTCCAGAGGCAGGCCTCTTTGCTACAGGTTTGTCCGCCTTGCAAATTTTGCATTTTTTTGACCTCGCCGTGTTTTCGAAAGTGCAGACCCCACAAGCCCACTTGACAACGGAGTTCTCCTTCCCCGCCTCCTTCTCGCGCTTCTTCCGCTCCCTCTCGGCTTTTTTCTTTTCTGATTCGTGCTTCTTGGAGAGCATTCCCAAGCCTTTGATGATGCTACTTCTTGTCAATACCTCTTGGAACTCCGGGTCATCTGGGAAACTGTCCCCGGCAGTGACTTCAGTTTCAGGGTCTCGGAACTGGACAATGTACGAGTCTTGATCGCTTAAGTGGGATAGAACCAAACCGAGGCGGGACCATCCGCCCCCTTTTTGGAAGATTTTCGACGTGCCAAGCACTACACCATCCCAAGGTTCATCGCGGGAAATTTCATCGTCTCCTTTATTGTTGCGTGTGGACACACTCTGTGGAGGTGGTGATGGTGGAGGAGGGGTGTTCCCGGTGGATGCCAAGGACGCTGTGGCTGGCGCGGAAGTGAGACCCTCTTCAAATACGCCGCCATCATCTCCACCAGCGTCGTCGCCATCGTCGTCCTCCTCATTATTCCCACATTCATCGACTTCGACCTCATCTTCGTCAGCACTTTCATCCTCCTCCACGAGAAGAGCGGCCTTCCTAGGTGGGGAAGCGTTGAACATATCATCCTCATCGTCGTCCTCCGTATCATCCAGCAATGCAATTGGCTCTTCGGCAGCCTCCGACATCGGCGAGAGGGTTTTCTTAACGAGCCTAGGCTTGGGCTTGGCGGTGACAAAGTCATTCTCGTCTTCGCTGCTCATCGCGACATCATCTTCGTCAGAGTCAACAAACTCAACGTCCACCTCCTGCTCGTCTGGCCCGCCGTCATCTTCCACTTCCCCGTCACTGTCCACAACAAAATCTCGCATCTCGTTCGGGTCGTCATCATCTGAGTTGCTGTCAAGCTCGACCTCCTTCACCTTCTTGGTTGGTGCATTCTCATTCATTTTACTATCTCCCTTCGCAACCTTCTTCACCTTGGAGGAATTCGGAGTTTTCACAGAAGAAAATTTGGACTGCTTGCTGCCGCCGCAGTCGTTATCCTCACCCTCACCCTCACCCTCATCCTCATCCTCATCATCTTCAGACGACAAACAGTTTTCAGTCTTCTTCTGAGCGGCTTCAATTTCGGCTTTCTCCTCCTCGGCCTCTAATCGAGCAAGTTCCTCAAGGGCCCTCTGCTCCTCCTCCTCCTGCTTACGTGAGGTAATCAAATCCCAAGTGACCTCCAAGCCGAACACAAAACTTACGCTGTCAGTTCCCTGCATGGCGGCCCTGAAGACAGGATCATCGCAAGTATCTGCCCCGAAGTGGTGGCTCCAATCTCTCATGTCCTCCTCATCGGGCATACCTATTTGCTCCTGGAAGTGTTCGCCCTTCTCAACCTCGTCGGCGGCCGCACACGAGGTATCTCCGCTGAAGCATTCATTAGAAGTACCCGTTTCGCTGCTGTCGGAGTTCGCGTTGGCCATGGAGGTCGGGATTCCACCGCCCAGCCCCTTTATTTTCGGGCTGCTGCTTGAGCTGATGTGGTTGCCATTCCCGTTACCGACCACTTTGGGGGCCTTAATCGCCATGATAGTACTGACATTTTCGTTCCACTTCGCCAGCCACCAGGCCTGCAGTTTCCCGCTGCTGAGACCTATATCGCTTGAGTGATCCCAAACCTTGGCTACATTGCTAAATATCCTGTTGACATCTTTGCTAAACTGAGATATCGAATTGTAGTGCCCGGCCTTGTTCAAATTGGCCTTAATTCGTTCCAAGTCCATTGGCTGCTTCACTACCGCGTCATAGTCAGAACTTGTGACATTGTACGTCTCCGGGTTCAAAGGGGTAATGAACTTTTCTGCCTCGGAATGCCCCATCATCTCCTCCAAAATTTCCCCACACCTAAGCAATTTGAATGGGAGGGACGCGACAGCCTCCGACTCCGCGTCATCCTGCACAATTTTGCAGCGCTGACACTGCAACTTGTCGTGCGTATCGCTTGGTGTGTTGCTGCGCAACGTAAATAAGTTTCGCAGATCCTTGGTACTGAGACTATTGACTTGCTCCTTGTCGTCAACGACAGACTGCAGACCCTCTTTGGAGAGTTGCCTCTGAAATATCTTCTCCTCTACTGAGCCAGACGTCAAAAAACGGTAGGTAAAGCACCGCTTTTTCTGCCCGTCGCGCCAGCAGCGCGCTGCCGCCTGCTTGTCCACAGCCGGGTTCCAGTCAGGGTCAAATAAGACCAACCTGTTACCGCCTATCAGGTTCAACCCGCAACCCCCTGCCTTCGAGGAGAGCAAGAATGCGACCAGATTGCTCGAAGGGTTGTTAAAATCGTCACACATTTTCTGCCTCTTTTTCATCCCGACACTCCCGTCAAGTCGACAGAATCCCCATCCGTTCTCGTTGCACATCTTGCCGATAAGGTCCAGAGTCTGGGTGTAATTCGACACGATAACGATCTTGTCGGCACCGTTTCCGGGCTGTCCAAGGGAAGGAAGAGGAGTGTTTAGTAAAATACACCACAAGCAAGCAAGCACAAATGGCACCTGTGCCCTACCGCAGCTCACTCACCTTCCTCATTTCCTTCATCAAACGGTAGAGCACAAACATCTTGCCGCTCCATTCAGGAAAGACGGGACGGTTCCGCTTGTTCCCCCCCACGTAGGGCAGGAACTTGTTGACACCATCAGCACCGGGAGCTGCGGATGATTTCAATTCCTTTCCGTCCTCGTTGTAGTTCGTTTTTGCTTTTCCCGCATTTCTCCCCGATGTCTTCTTCCCTCGATTGTCATCTTCCTCCTCGTCGGCTATAAGCGTTGGATGGTTGCAAAGCTTCATGAGCATCTGAATGGATGACAGACAATTTACCTGCTTCCCTTCCACGGCGTGCCGGAGGGCCTTGCTGTTGATCAAATGGTTATAGATATTCTCCTGCATGTCAGTTAATTTGCAGCAGACCACTTGCACGAGCTTCGGGGGCAGGTGCTCGGCGTTGAGCGTGTTCACCCTGCGTAGAATAAATTCGTTTACAATATTACTCATTTGCTGCTGTTTGTCCAACATCCTTTTCTTCTGCCGATCCGTCGCCGTCGGCTCCCTACCAGTCAAAATAGGGGAGCGATAATTCTTCCGGAACTAAGTTTGAATGGGGGGGGGATTGGGCGGCGGCGGCGGCGGCGGCGGCGACGATAAGAAAAGTTAGTTAGAGACAGCGAAGGCACCAGACCATCAGAAGCTGCTGGTCACGTTGCTGCTGCTGGTCACGAAAAGCTGCTGGTCACTCACCTCTTCCTGAGTCCCGAGGATCCCCGGATTCGTGAAGTCCACCATTGCAAAAAATTCCTCAAGGTCATTCTGCATCGGCGTGCCAGATAGGAGGATTCGCCGCCTGCATGGGAGGGAAGCGAGGGCCATTGATGTCTGGTTTTCCTTATTCTTCAACCGGTGAGCCTCGTCAGCAATAAGAAGATCGCAGCCTGCAGGGGTCTTGTTGATCCGACCGATGTGGGTTCGCAGGCACTCGTAGCTAGCTATCAAGACGCTAAACATGTTCGTCTTGACGAAAATGTCAATCGACTTCTCGACCGTCTTTCGGTCTAGCTCGGCGAGCGCCAACACCTTCACCGTACCCTCCCCTAACCACTTTTTGATCTCGTTATCCCAATTCTTCACCAGAGAACAAGGGCA
>ERZ651776.5442-NODE-5442-length-11019-cov-3.071376_pt1 | contig 11019 bp, 10 predicted proteins | sample MGYA00514761_ERZ651776 | MGnify/ENA metagenome assembly ERZ651776 | reverse complement strand
CATGGGGATTGAACGCATGCGCGTCGGAACGCCGCCCGTGCTGCAATTGACCGCATTGGAATCTGCGTTGGCGGTTTGGGACGGGGTCGACATGGCCGATGTGCGGGCCGCGTCGATCCGGTTGACGGATTTGTTTATTACAGAGGTCGAGAGGCGCTGCCCGTCGCTGACATTGGCGTCGCCACGCGACGGGAAAGCGCGGGGCAGTCAGGTGTCGTTCGCCCACGAGAATGGCTATGCCGTGATGCAGGCTCTGATTGCGCGGGATGTGATCGGGGATTTCCGTGCGCCCGATCTGATCCGCTTCGGATTCACGCCGCTTTATATCGACGAGACGGATGTTTTGGGCGCGGTGGATGTGCTGGCGGATGTGCTGGGCAATGCCCTGTGGGATGACCCGATTTACAAAGCCAAAGGGCGCGTGACCTAAGACCCTTCGAAATAGGTCGGGTGCCGGGTTTTCAAATCTGGCAACACGTCGGTGACCGCCCCGATATGGTTGCGCAACAGGGTTTCTGCCAGTGCTGCATCGCCGGACTTCACCGCGTTTAGAAGGTCGCCATGTTCGGTGATGACAAAGCGTTGGCGGGCCGTCGACAGGGTGAGGTAGCGGATGCGGTCGAGGTGGGCTTTGCGTTCGCGGATCAGGGTCCAGACGTGTTCGTGGCCGGAGGCCTGGCAAATCGCCGCGTGAAAATTCTCGTCCAGCGCATGGAAGTCTGCGGAGGCCGCGCCGAGCGCCTCTTCCTGTTGATGCAAACTGTCGGTCAGGGCGGCAATTAGGGCGGGCGCATTGTGGGCCATGGCCGATGTCAGGCATTCAACCTCTAGGGCGATGCGGGTGAACACCGCGTCCGTGACGGCGCGTTCGGAAATCTGTGTGATCAGCGTCGCGCGTTGTGGGCGGATCGACATAAACCCGAGGTTGGAGAGGCGGTAGAACGCATCGCGCACGGGTTGGCGGGACACGTCGAGGTGTTTGGCGAATTCGGCCTCTGACACCTTCGTGCCGGGTGGCAGTTTGACGGAGACGACGGCATCATACAGCACATCAAAGACCTGATCGGTCGCCGAATTCTGTGTGGGTTTGAGCGGGGCGAAGGAGGGGGCGTTCATGGGTCGTCCTGATGCTGGATGCGCGATGTTACCGCGACTTGTGCTTTGACTCAACTGGCCAACTAGCATATTAGTAGGTTAGTTGAATTTTTGGGGGTTGCCGCGCCATGCCATTGACTGACCCAGACCGCCTGTTTCCGGTTGATCCGCGCCAGCGAGATCTTGCGCGTGAACTGTATGAAAGCGTTGCGGACCTGCCGATCATCAGCCCGCATGGCCATTGTGACCCGCGCTGGTTTGCCGAAAATCGGCGGTTCCCCAATCCGGCAGAATTATTCGTTATTCCAGACCATTACGTGTTTCGTATGTTGGTCAGTCAGGGCGTGCCTTTGGCCGATCTGGGGATAGCGCGGGTAGATGGCGGCGCGGTTGAGGTCGATCCGCGCACGATCTGGCGGCGTTTTGCAGAGCGGTATCACCTGTTTCGCGGCACGCCGTCGGCCATGTGGCTGGAACATTCGTTCGAGCATGTCTTGGGGCTGGATGAGGTGCCGAGCGGCGACAATGCGGATGCGTTGTATGACGTGATTGATGAAAAACTGGGGCAGGATGCGTTTCGCCCGCGTGCCTTGTTCGAGACGTTCAATATTGAACTGCTCGCCACCACCGAGGGCGCGTTGGATGATCTGCGTTGGCACCGCGGGATTGCCGAAAGCGGCTGGGGCGGGCGCGTTGTGACGACCTATCGCCCTGATGCAGTCGTCGATCCGGAGTTTGAGGGCTTTGCGCAGAACGTCGCGGCCTTTGGTGATCTGACGGGTGAGGACACGGCGACGTGGGCGGGATACCTTGCCGCGCACCGCCAGCGGCGGGCGTTTTTCAAAACGTATGGGGCGACGGCAAGCGATCATGGGCACCCGTCGGCGCATACCGAAAACCTGACAACCGCCGAGGCCGAGGCGTTGTTCAACATGGTGATATCGGGTCGGGCCGATGCCGAAGATGCAGAGGTCTTTCGCGGGCAGATGCTGACCGAGATGGCCAAGATGAGTCTGGACGACGGGCTGACGTTGCAAATCCACGCGGGGTGTCGGCGCAATCACAGCGCTAATGTTTTTGCGCGGTTCGGGCGCGACAAAGGGTTCGATATTCCGGGCCGTACCGATTATGTCGCCGCGCTGAAGCCGCTGTTGGATGCCGTCGGGATGGAACCGGACCTGACCATCATTCTGTTTACGCTGGACGAGAGCGTCTATGCCCGTGAACTGGCGCCGCTTGCCGGGGCCTATCCGGCGCTGAAACTGGGGCCGCCGTGGTGGTTCCATGACAGTTTTGAGGGCATCAAACGGTTCCGCGAAATGACAACCGAAACCGCCGGATTCTACAACACCGCGGGGTTCAACGACGACACCCGCGCGTTCTGTTCGATTCCCGCGCGCCACGATGTGTCGCGCCGCTCCGACAGCGCCTATCTTTCAACGTTGGTCACCACAGGGCGTCTGCGCGAAGCGGATGCATTCGAGGTCGCGCAGGACCTTGCCTATGGATTGGCCAAATCCGCATATAACATCGATTAGAGAGAGACATCATGACGAACACACAGGTCCGTTACGCGATTGACCCCGAAACCGCCAAGGGGTTCGATACCGCCAAACTGCGCGAGCATTTCCATGTTGGTGATTTGTTTGAGGACGATGAAATCCGGCTGGTGTATTCCCATTATGACCGTCTGATCCTTGGGTCCGCGGTGCCTGTCAACGGCCCGTTGGTGTTGGATCATGTACCGGAAACCGGAACGGCGACGTTTCTGGAACGCCGCGAGATGGCGGCGTTGAACCTTGGGGAGACGGGGACGATTGAGGTTGATGGCGAAAGCTACACCGTTGAAATGGGCGAAGTGCTGTACATCGGCATGGGCGCGGGTCCGGTGACGTTGAAAGACGGGCGGTTCTATTTGCTGTCCGCCCCTGCGCACCGCACCTGCCCGACGAAGCTAATCAAGATTGCAGATGCGCGCCGCGTTGAGATGGGCGCAAAGGAAACCGCGAACGAGCGGGTGATTATCCAGTTGCTGCACCCTGACGTCTGCGAAAGTTGCCAGTTGTTGATGGGCTACACACAGTTCGCCGAAGGGTCGGTCTGGAACACCATGCCTGCCCACACCCATGATCGCCGCATGGAAGCGTATTTGTATTTTGACGTGCCGGACGGCCAGCGCGTGTTCCACTTTATGGGCACGCCGGATGAAACCCGCCACATTGTGATGGCCAATGAGCAGGCGGTGATTTCACCGCCGTGGTCTATCCATTCAGGTGCGGGCACGGCGTCCTATACGTTCTGCTGGGCGATGGCGGGCGACAACGTCGATTTCACCGACATGGACATGATCCCTATGGAGGCGCTGAGATGAGCGATCCGTTTCGTCTAGACGGCAAACGCGCCCTTGTGACGGGGGCGAACACCGGCATCGGGCAGGCGATTGCCATTGGGTTGGCCAATGCGGGGGCGCATGTTGTGGCTGCGGGGCGCTCCTCCTGCGAGGATACGGTTGCCGCTATTGTGGCGAATGGCGGAACGGGTGAAGAACTGGTTCTGGATCTGGTTGATCCGGTGGCGGGTGCTGCTGTGCTTGAAAGCGCGGGGGCGCTGGATATTCTGGTGAACAACGCGGGCATCATTCGCCGTGCGGACAGTGTGGATTATGCAGAGGCAGACTGGGACGACGTCATGGACGTCAACCTGAAGGCCGTGTTCCTGATGTGTCAGGCGTTTGCACGCGGCGCGATTGCGCGCGGGACAGGCGGGCGGATTGTGAACATCGCGTCGCTGTTGTCGTTTCAGGGGGGCATTCGTGTGCCGGCCTACACGGCGTCCAAACATGGGGTCGCTGGGCTAACGAAACTGTTCGCAAACGAGTGGTCGGCGCACGGCATCAACGTGAACGCGGTTGCTCCGGGATATATTGCGACGAACAACACGACAGCTTTGCGCGAAGACCCGAAACGCAACGGTGAGATCCTGTCGCGGAGTGCGGCGGGGCGTTGGGGGGATGCAGAGGACATTGCGGGGGCGGTGACGTTCCTTTGCGGCAATGCTGCGAATTATGTGACGGGTGCGGTATTGAACGTCGATGGAGGCTGGCTTGCACGGTAATCCACGCCTTTCGCGGGACGGCGCGACACCGCGTGTCGGGATTGTCCACCTTGGACCGGGGGCGTTCTTTCGGGCGTTCAATGCGGTTTACACGGACGAGGCAATGGCCGCGCAGGGGGGCGATTGGGGAATCCTTGCGGTCAGTCTGCGCAGCAGGACGGCGCAGGACCAGTTAGAACCGCAGGGCGGGGTTTTTACCTCGGTGACGCTGTCCGAAGACGGTTTCAAACCGCAGGTGATCGGATCGATTGCAGGCGTGCTGGTTGCGCCCGATGATCCAGCCGCGGTTGTAGCAGCGATGGCGGACGACGCGGTCAACATCGTGTCGTTGACCATCACCGAAAAGGGCTATTGCCATGAACCTGCAACGGGCGCGTTGAATAGGGCGCATCCGGATGTGATACACGATTTGGCGTCATTGGACGCTCCGCGATCTGCGGTCGGGTTTATTGTGGCGGCACTGGCGGCGCGACGGGCGGCGGGGGTGAATCCGTTCACTGTGATGTCCTGTGATAACCTGCCGTCCAACGGGGCGTTGGCCCGTGGCACAGTGTTGGACTTTGCCCGTGCGGTAGATGGCGACCTCGCGGACTGGATCGAAGCGAACGTGCCGTTTCCAGCCACAATGGTGGACCGGATTACGCCTGCGACGACAGGGGATGACGTGGCACGGTTGGCGGAGGTCGCCGGATACCACGACCCCGCCTGTGTGTTCCACGAGGGATTTCGCCAATGGGTGATCGAGGATAATTTCGCCGATGGCCGCCCCGCGTGGGACGCCGTCGGGGCGCAGTTTGTAGAGTCTGTGGATGCACATGAGTTGATGAAACTGCGCTGCTTGAACGGCACCCATTCGACGTTGGCCTATCTGGGGTATCTGGCGGGGTATGAGACCATTTCGGACGCCGTGGCCGATCCCGATTTTGCGGCTTTGTGTGAACGGTTGTGGCGTGATGAAATCATCCCGACTGTGCCCAAGCCCGATGGGGAAGATTTGCCAGCCTATTGTGCGAGTTTGATGGCGCGGTATCGTGATCCGTCGATCCGGCACCGCACGTGGCAGATTGCTATGGATGGCAGCCAGAAACTGCCGCAGCGGTTGTTGGGGACGATTGGTGACAATCTGGCGGCGGGGCGTGCGCCTGTTGGGCTTGCCATCGCGGTGGCTGGGTGGATGCGCTATGTGGGCGGCGTCGATGAAAAGGGGGCTGCGATAGATGTGCGCGATCCGATGGCGAGCGCGTTAAAAGACGCAAGCGACAGGGCGGACAGCGCGGCTGATAAGGTCGCGGCGTTGCTGGCATTTCGAGAGGTGTTTAGTGCTGACCTTGCGGGGAATGACGTGTTTCGCGGGCTGGTGACGCAGGCTTATGCGGTGTTGGTAACCGACGGAGCGGCGGCAACGGTGCGCGCCTTTGTGGCGTCAGATGCGGCCCAGGGCGGCGGCGCCATAAATGCAGAGCGAATCCAGAGTTGATTGCCGATAGGCACCAGCCTTGCGGAGTGTCCTAAGGCTTGGGCCGTCGCTTAGATGCTCGAGGGCTGATTTGGCGTCGGGCGAAAGCTCTGCTTTGGTGTTGGTGAGGGCGTTAAGATTGGCCTGAACCCAAGCGCTGTATTCACCTGACCAGATTTGGCCCAAGCGGCGCAGTCGCGCGGCTGACCCTTGTCCGGCCCCCATGACGTTTGCACCGTGTTGGCGGTAGTCCAGCGCGACGTGGTCGTCCACGATCACGTGTCCGCCCAAGGCCGTTATGAACAGATAGATCCACCAGTCATGATAGTAGATGCCGTGCGGCACGCCTGCGGCGCGCATGCGTTGCACTCCGGCCGGGGACAGCACCGTGGAATGCCCCGACACGACGTTTTGAACCAGCGCGTTGCCAAGGCCGAGCGGTTTGCCCGGTGGTTTGCTGTCCGCGATCCTGCGCCCGTCTTCGGTAATATGGCAGGACTGGCCGCCGTAGACGGCGGGTTGGTCGGCAGGGACGGCGCTGAGTGTCGCCAGCGCATGGGCCAGTTTGTCGGGCCGCCAGACGTCGTCTTGATCACATAGCGCGATATGGGTGTTCGGGCCGATGGGAAGGTTTGGATGCGACAGGGTTTGCAAGAAATTTTCCGCCGCCCTTTGCGCGCTTGTCAGACCTGAGGACCGTGCGCGGTCCGGTGCGATCCAGACCGGATGAGCGCGGGCGAAGGCGTGGATCAGATCAAGCGTGCCGTCCTGTGATCCATCATCGCTGACGCAAAGCACCCAATCCATGTGGGTCTGGGCAGCAATGCTGGCCAATTGTGCGGGCAGCCATTCAGCGCCGTTGTAGGTGCACAGCACGATGGCGACGGTGGGGTCGGCTGGTAAGGCGTCGCGCGTGGGGGCCATTTGCTAGCCTCTCATCTCGGCGAGTTGGGTGAGGATATTGGTGTAATTGTCTACGCCCTGCGCGCCCGTGACAAGGTGTTTGCGGTCAAACACCACGGCTGGCACGCCAGTGATGCCTTGTTGCTGCCAGAAGCTTTGCGCGCTACGCACCTCGTTTGCAAAGCGTTGATCGTCAAGCACAGCAGCGGCCTTTGCGCGGTCCAGCCCGATGCCTGCGGCGATGTCTGCCAGCACCGTGTCATCCGACAGATTGCGCTGGTCTGTGAAATGGGCAGTGAAAAGCGCCAGTTCCAGATCGTGCATGCGGCCTTGGGTGTCGGCCCAGTGTAGCAGCTGATGGGTGTTAAAGGTATTGTGCATCCGCGAGTCCGCAGACCATGCGAATTCAAAGCCGAGGCTGTCGCCGAGGGCTTTCATCTGCTGGCGCGATTGTTCGGATTGTTCGGGCGTGCTGCCGTACTTTTCAATGATATGTTCGCGGGTATTCTGTCCCTGGGGCGGCATCTGGGGGTTCAGTTCAAACGGGTGCCAGTGGATGTCGTGCTGGGTGCCAGCGGCGTCCAGTGCCTGCGCCAGTTGGCGATAGCCGATGATACACCATGGGCACATGACGTCGGATATGATGTCGATGCGTAAAGGGTCGGTCATTGTCGCGCGCTCCGGTCACTGGTTTCCCGACCCTTGCGACGTTTGGCACGCCTGGTCAACAGGTGCCTATATGTAGATCGCCCAGCGGATGAGGTAAGCGACAACGCCAAGGGCGGCGACGCTCATGAGCCAAAGGGCGATAAACCAGCCAATTTTGCGCAGTGTGCCCGACTTCATCAGTGATAGCCTTCGTCGGGGTCGATTTTGCCGCGAAAGACCCAGTAGGCGTAGGCCGTATAGCCGAGGATCATCGGGACCAGAACCAATGTGCCGACGAGGGTGAACCAAAGGCTTTCGTCGGGGGCGGCGGCCTCTTTGATGGTCAGGCCCGGAGGGACGATATGCGGATAGAAGCTGATACCGATCCCGATAAAGCAGAGTATGAACAGGCTGAGCGCGGCCAGAAAGGGCTGGCCGTCTTTGCCCGCGTTCAACCCCGTGAACAGCGCCCAGGCAGAGAGGGCGACAGCAACAGGCATTACGACACTAAAGACAACGCCGGGCATATTCAGCCAGCGGCGAAAGTATTCGGGGTCTTGGAACGGGGTCAGGACGCTGACGATGCCGATGAACAGCAGTGTTCCAGCCCCCAGATACCATGCGAGGGTCTGCATCCGCCGTTGCAAGCTGTCTTCGGTCTTGAGAATGATCCATGTCGCACCAAGCAGGGCGTAGCCGACGACGACGGCAAGTCCTGTGAGAAGGGAAAACAGGCTGAGCCAATCCCACCAGCCGCCCGCATAGGCGCGGTCTGCGACCTCGATCCCTTGAACCAGCGCGCCGAGTGCAATGCCCTGCATGAAGGCCGCCATAAGGGAGCCGCCAAAGAACGCGGCATCCCAGACAGGTTTCCAGCGTTTCGTGCGCCAGCGGTATTCAAACGCCACCCCGCGAAAGATCAGTGCCAGTAACATCAGAGTAATAGGGATGTAGAGGGCTGGCATGATGACGGCGTAGGCCAGCGGGAAGACGGCGAACAAGCCGCCGCCTCCAAGCACCAGCCACGTTTCGTTGCCATCCCAGATCGGCGCGATGGAGTTCATCATCGTGGCCTTCTCGCGCTCGCCGTCTGCGAACGGGAAGAGGATGCCGACACCAAGGTCGAATCCGTCAAGCACAACATAGGTCAGAACGGCAAAGGCGATGATGCCTGCCCAGATAAATGAGAGATCAAACATTGTGGTTGTCCTTTGCGCCCAAGGTCTTGCCAGTCGAGGTCTGGATTAGGGGGGTGGTGCCTGCCGTGCGGATTGGGCCATCTTTCAGGCCAAGATGCGAAGTGGCGGCGGGCTTGTTCATCATCGACAGCAAGTAGAAGGTGCCTGCACCGAAGACGAAGAAATAGACCACGATGAAGGCCAGCAAAGAGGCCGCGACCGCAGGGGCGGCGATGGGGGCGAGGCTGTCACTGGTGCGCAGCAACCCGTAGACCGTAAACGGTTGGCGGCCCACTTCGGTGGTGATCCATCCCGCTAGGACGGCCACGAACCCCATTGGCCCCATTGCAATCGCGGCGCGGTGCAAGAGACGGTCAGTATACAAACGCCCGCGCAGCCTGCGCCAAACCGCCCATGCACCAAGGCCAAGCATCGCGAAGCCAAGGCCCACCATGACACGGAAGCTCCAGAACAGGATCGCGACGGGCGGTTCATCTTCATCGGGTATCGTATCAAGACCGTCGAGTGGCGCGTCCCAACTGTGTTTCAGGATCAGGCTGGACAGGTTGGGAATTTTTACCGCGTAGTCGATGCGGCGTTCCTCGGGATTGGGGATACCGAACAGGATCAGGGGCGCGCCATCGGGATAGCTGTCATAATGGCCCTCCATCGCCATGACTTTGGCGGGCTGGTATTCCAGCGTGTTCAACCCGTGTGCATCCCCGGCAAGGATCTGCAGCGGTGCCACAACGATCAGCATCCACATCGCCATGGAAAACATGCGGCGTGCAGGGGCGTCATCACTGTTGCGCAGCAAGTGCAGCCCGCCGACTCCGCCAACCACAAGCGCGGTCGTCAGGTAGGCGGCCAGCACCATATGCACGAGTCGATAGGGGAAGGACGGATTAAAGACGATCTGCCACCAGTCCTCGGGCACGAATTGCCCAAGGTCATTGATGCCATAGCCCACAGGTGTTTGCATCCAACTGTTCACCGACAAAATCCATGTGGCAGACATCAGTGTGCCAATGGCCACCATCGCCGTGGCGAACATATGCAATCTGTCTCCTACACGTTCGCGCCCGAACAGCATGATGCCAAGAAAGCCGGCCTCTAGGAAAAACGCGGACAGGACTTCATAGGCCATAAGCGGACCGAGGACCGGGCCTGTCTTGTCCGCAAAGACGGACCAGTTGGTGCCAAACTGATAAGACATCACAATGCCCGACACGACGCCCATGCCGAAGGCCACCGCGAAGATCTTTTTCCAGTAGGTAAAGAGGGTCAGGTAGGTTTCGTCCCTTGTACGCAGCCACAACCCGTTGAGCACCGCCAGGTAGCTGGCAAGCCCGATCGAAAAAGCAGGGAAGATAATGTGGAACGACACGGTGAACGCAAATTGCGCGCGCGCCAGAGTTTCTGCGGTAAAGCTGTCGAACATTGGTTTCTCCTTCCAGCGTGAAAGCGCTGGCGCATGCTGGCCGGAGGGCAGATGTGGACCACACGGCGATTTAGAACCATTCCAGTTTCCATAGAGATGATCCCGAGGCTGCATTGGAACAAGACGTCAAAGCGCCGCAGCATCGCAGAAGCACGATGTATATATAAGAGTGCGCTGTGGGAGCGGGGCAGGCGCTCGCATCGGTGCGGTCCCTTGGATGATTCCTTCGATAGGGACCCTGAACCCTGTCAGATTCGCCAAAGAGTGTGAAAATGCCGCGTGTTCGCCGTGAGTCTTGCCGTGGCTTGTGTATGACCCTGTGGATAACACATAATATGGTGACAGCCGCGTAACAGGGTGAGCAATAAAGTTTCAATTGACGCTAGGTCCAACGCAGCATTCGGCAATCAAGCATATGAAAACATAGGAAAATCAGGTCGTTTGCGAAAAAGATGATTTTGTTTAAAAAAGGGGTTGCGGGTGTCGGGTAGTAACCGTAGAACCCCCTTCATCAGCAACGCAGACAACGCGGCGCTGGGGGCGGAACGGACGGATGCAGGGATGCGGAAGGAAGGGAAGCGGAAGAAAATTTTGAGGTATTAGAGGCGGGGCGCGCTGAGTTATTGGCGCATCTGGTCACTTTTGTCTCTACGCTCTTTGAAATCGATAGTTTCTGAAGAGATATGTGGGCGGTTTGGTTCATTCGATGGATCAGCCTCTTCATATCGCGCAGGTAGCGAGGCTCCTTTTTGGGGTTTAGCGATTATCCTGTGTCAGCTTCACTGTTTGTACGGCTTTCGGTTACTTTGGTAACCAAAGCATATCAAACAGAAGACTGAATGTGTTTGAACAACACATTCGATGTGCAGAGGTTCGAACGTCAAGGATAAGTACTTAGGTACTTTTCAACTTGAGAGTTTGATCCTGGCTCAGAACGAACGCTGGCGGCACGCCTAACACATGCAAGTCGAGCGCAGTCCTTCGGGACCGAGCGGCGGACGGGTTAGTAACGCGTGGGAACATACCCATCTCTAAGGAATAGCCTCGGGAAACTGAGAGTAATACCTTATACGCCCTTCGGGGGAAAGATTTATCGGAGATGGATTGGCCCGCGTTAGATTAGATAGTTGGTGGGGTAATGGCCTACCAAGTCTACGATCTATAGCTGGTTTGAGAGGATGATC
>ERZ651776.5439-NODE-5439-length-11021-cov-4.515077_pt1 | contig 11021 bp, 15 predicted proteins | sample MGYA00514761_ERZ651776 | MGnify/ENA metagenome assembly ERZ651776 | reverse complement strand
ATTAAAAATATATAAACAATAGTAAGTATGGGTGAAGCTGCTAAGATTTCCCTCAATGCTATTGGAAAACAGGACACCCACCTGCTTTCCAAAGACCCAGAAGAATCTTTCTTTAATTACGAAGCTCCACTAAAACACTCTGAGTTTAGAAAATATCATAGAAGTCACCAAGTTGTCAATAAAGGACAAATAGCTGGGTGGCCATTCGGGGAAACTGTTAAAGTTCAATTCAATCCAACCAATATGGGTGATTTATTGAGCAACATGTGGTTGAGTATCACGATGCCAGCGCTAAGTTCGGGAGAAAATTACGCAGATCAGTTGGGTAGACACATACTCAAAAGTGTCACTATGTTTGTTGACGAACTGGAGATTGAAAAATTACATGACGATTGGGGAATTATATACGATGAACTGTATTTAGAAATGTCTGAGAAAGTTGCCAATAGATTTCTTGTAAACAGAAACATAGGATATGATCAAACTCCCGACGTGGCAAATCCCGTGATCGCACAAAGTAAAGCCGACATAGTTATACCCCTCCACTTTTTCTTTTCGAGGAAATATGCCAGTGATGAATATTCCTCTAATAAACCAAATCGCCCATACTTCCCGGTATGTGCAGCATTTCGCCAAAAAATTGAATTTGAATTAGAGTTTCACGAACAAACTTTCTTTACTGATACAGGGCCTACATTATTTTTACCTTTATTTAAGCTGATAACCGAAGAAATTACTGTAAGTGCGGAAGAAAGACTTTACTTAAAAAATGGAAAACATACATTAGTCACAGATTTGGTAAGAAAACATCCTACAGTGGTGAGTGAGCTCAACACAAACATCATCAAGAATAATCTAGTTCCAAATATTCCCGTAAAGTGTATTCACTGGTTTTTGAGGAACACAGATTTTGAAAATGAAAATATATCTGTGGGTAACACTGAAGACGCGGAAACCTACTACAGTCAGAATCGTTTTAATTTTTCTTCAAATGTAAATTTCGATCAATTACAAACATTTTTTAACCCAATTATGGAGAGTGCAAGTTTCTTTGTAAACGGAAAAAAGTTGCCGAATATAACTAAAACCAACCACAATTACTACAAATACCTAATACCGAGTAAAAATAGACTAGCTAGACCTTTCAGAAATATTTACACATACAGTTTTTCGATGAATCCGATAAATGTGGAGCCATCGGGAAACTTGGATTTTAGTCAAATACAGTCAGACAAAACGAACATAGAAGTCATATTGGATACGTCACCAGGTTCTCTAGTTGATATAGCTACAAAGACATATTCTCTACATATGTATTATACTGGGTATCAAACATTTATATTTGAAAATGGTAAAATGACTGTAATCGACACTCGTAATATCGATGAACCGTTACCTCTTGAATAGAGATATGCGATTGTCACTGATATAGTCTATAATATTATTCTTGATACACCATTTGATGAAATTTAACTGTGCCAAAGTCGTTTGAATTTCATGAGATGTTCCGGGAACGGTGTACCCAAACTTTTGGGATCTGCAAAACGGGTCGAATAGCTTTTTACTGTATCCATCGAGACTGGATTTATATGCACAGTGGACAGTGAAGAACTTTCCATCTTTGGTTGTATAGGAAGTGTTATTTTTTTTTGAATAGTTGGTGATAAACCACTCCAAATTTCGGAGTGATATACCAGATGTTTTATCGAGAATATTTAAAAGTTTAGTTTTATTCTTTTCGTCGGTGTAAAATGTATTTATGGATGATAGTAGAATATCAGATTTGCTCATTATTTAATATACAATCCAAATCTATAAGTTCGTTTGGAGACTGACACCCTGGACACCCCCTGACGAACATTTTCTCGGGGCCATGTGTATGTATGTTTGAACTCGGTAACAATCGTTGTTTAATACGTTCTCCTTGGTGTGCATGATGTCCACAATATCCATTATTGGCTCCCTTTCTCGTACACCTCTGTCCATTGGACTTTGTACCCCTACAAAGAGATATAGAACTTGTCTTGGGTACGTCTCTTAAAAGTAGTTCCATGGGAATGCCATGTTTTTTAGAAATTATTGTGACATAATCATTCATTATCAAGTTCAATCTTTGATTCAAATCTTCATCAATAAGTTCAATTAATCTATCTTGTATATTCATCCTATATATTAGATTGTGCATAGTTTTTAAATATGTCTTCAATACTTTCCTCCCTCTTTAACCTCGCCTCCTTCAATCTTCCCCTCAGGTCGACAAGTTTACCCGTCTCATCGAGACCCAATCGTTTACACTCCTCTACGAGTTGGTCCTTTTTCATTGTACTCAATGCAGGTTCTCTCTTTTTCTTCGGGGGTTTGTGTTGGTCAATGATTTCACCGAAAATTTCCTGTTTAGTGTTTTCGAACAAGGGGTCTAGAAGATCACACACCGGATTCAAAAATTTATTTTCAAAGTAGTAATGATAATCTACCGGTATGTTATTCTCCTCCACAAACTTGGGATCCTCAGACTTTTCAAATGCTTTGGCCTTCCGATCACCTGTATTAGTGAGGAGATAGGGAACACGGTCACCAGATTGGGGCTCTGAACCGGGTTTACGTTCTCGCATTTTTACAACCACTTGGACATGAGCCTGATTAATCCCCACACTTTCATCGCTGTTGATAGAAACTGATTTTCCATTGACTTTGTAGGAATCCGAAAGACCCTGGCTGAGTATAAGTTTTTCATTTGGAACATCACCAGATAGAAGTTCTATAGCTCTTTCTCGAGCCAACTCCGTTGGTGGACCAGGGTCGCTCGACGTGAGGACTACATCCAACAACTCTTTGCACACCTCGCGGACGTGAGGTGTGTTGTCGCGGCGGACAACCTGGAGACCCTTGATATCAATATAGTCCATATGCATATGGTCATCCTTCCCTTTCGTCCAAAGTTTAGCTGCGTACCGCTTTTTAGAGTATAGAAAGTAAGGCCAGTACACCTTCTCAAGCTCCAAGTTGTTCGGCTTTTTGAAGAGCGCACTACACTCCTCTGCGGCACGTTCGCCAATTTCCCAACTATATTCAACAGCCTCAACCCCCTTCCGGTCACCAACATCGAACTCAACCATGACTGAATCCGTGTCCCCATACCTCACCTTTGCACCGGGAAAGTTCTTCTCTACGTAGGTTTTCGTCTCTTCGATCATCATTCGACCCTTACACGTCGTTGTAGATGCAATCGGTACACAGGGGAGAATACCCTTCCCAGCTCCAGTGAAACCATACACCGAGTTCATTGAAACCTTATAAGCCAATTGTTTACCATTGTATACTTCCTTCATGTAGCCCGTCGCGGTAGCCATATCCTTCTTGGCCTTTTTACGAAACTGTTTGAGTTCTAAAAGAATACTCGGTAAAAGACTTGGTACATCTTGAGCAAATTTATAGGTCTTATCACCGACATTGAATGTTTCGTAGGTAATTCCAGGAATGTTCCCATACTCCTTTTCATTCATAACCCAAGATGAATAACACAGATTGTGTGCCATCATGATAGACGGATACAGAGCTTCAAAATCTAAGGCTGTGATAGGTGTATAGTATGCACCCTTTTGTGCCTCGAGGACTGTAGCACCCTCATAGGGATCGGATGTTACAGTACCATAACGGATGGTTGGAACCATGAAACCAAGCTCCCGTGCCTTTTTCGTCAATTGACTGAACACCTTAATCTGTTGACCCCTCTCAACCAGGAAACACATTGGAACCCATGTAGCTTTGGCCATCTCCAGAAGGTTTAAGAGAATGCACATCTTCTTCATCAACTTGTGGGGCAGCAAGGTATCTTTGATACAATACTCCGCAACTTCACCCAATTTTACAGGATCACCTTCCCGGTAACGAGCAAACATCTCCCTTGGGGGCATATCAATCTTTTGGTCCCCGATGTACAATTTTGAAACATTATTGAGACTGTAAGAATCCAACTTGTAACCCTTCTTGACCTCGTGGAACATATCGAATATAAAACGCCCAGACATTGGAAGAAGTTTCAAGAGATTGTCACCAAGTGCACTCGAACTCAATTTCTTGATTAAAAGTTCACATTGCTGGGACTTCAGTTTTCCCATTTTGAAAAATTCCGGGTCACATCCAACGACAAAGGCCCTCTTGTAAATAAACTCAAGATCAAAACCAAATATATTCCAACCTGTGAAAATGTCAATGTCCTTTTCATGGATATATTTTTGGAATGCTTCAAGCATCTCCTTTTCTGTATCAAAACTAATAGTATCAGGACCATCAGTTTGTTTGTAACATAAACACACCCGTTCATAGGGTTCATCACTACCAAATGTACACAATGACACTGCAATTTGGAAACACGCATCATCTGTAACATCTGCATCTGGGAACTTACCAGTAGAACTGTTACACTCTATATCAAAAGATGCTACGACAAATGGTGCGATATCATCCCTCGCCACAGGTTTAAGTGTAGTCCAATCATTACAGAACAAATCAGTATCAACACGGGCTAAATGAGAACGAATACAATTATCACCAGTCTCTAACCACCCAGTAGATTGAATTCCAGTTCTATGCATCAGCCGGAGGACGGGGTCCAAGTTAGACTCGAAGACTTTAGCTTTAAAAAAACCAGACGAGAGCTCGAGTGGTCGCTTTAGAAACGAATCCACCCGGCGTCTCATTTGAAGATTTACAAAGTCCACCTTCATAAACATAAACTCCTCATTGTTTTGGAAGCCCCAAACATCCTTCGACTTCATCATAGAATAACAGAGTACACATTCAGGGCACTTCTTATCGATCGTATTGTAAATCTCTTGAATCTTCTGCTTTGAGGTTTTCAAGTCAAGTTTGATGAAGAAGTAGGGAGTAAATGATGTGGTCACACATACAGATTTACCATTTTCAGTTTTACCAAAAATACTTACCAAATGTTCTTCTTCAGAATCCCTCGCTTCCCAGGTTAGTGCCTGGAATACCACCATGTGTTTACATCGAGCCGAATTTTTAATATCATTTATTAATAAATGTCAGCAGCTTTGATTGAGCTCGTGTCGGTGGGAGCCCAGGATGTATACATCACAGGTGACCCCCAGGTCAGTTTCTTCCGTCAGAACTATAAGCGATACACAAATTTCGCTATGAAACCAGAACGCTTAGACTTTATTGGTACATTCGGTTCCAATAATGAAGTTGTCGTTCCTATCCGCTCCAAGGGTGACCTCATGAGCTACATTTGGATCGAAAACCCCGGTATCTCCGCTATAGCCAATAACACTACTGGGCTGTACTCTAATAACGCTTCGAACCCCACAGAATTTGCTCTTTGGATTGGTGGACAGAAGGTAACCCAACTTGATTCCCTCTTCATTCAAGGTGTTCACAACCCCCTCCTCCGGGATAATGCGGCTAAGGCTTCGTCAACTGTGACTACGAATACCATTAAATCTAACCACGGTGGTGACCACTTCATGATTCCCTTCTTCTTTGGTGAAGATTGGACCAAGGCACTCCCCCTCGTAGGTCTCCAGTACCACGATGTAGAGATTCGTATCAAGTGCCGTGACGGTTTCAACCCCGTGACTGCCCCCAAAATCTATGGTAACTACATTTACCTCGACACAGATGAGCGTAAGTATTTCACAGATAACGAACACGAACTTCTCATCACCCAAACACAATATCAACCATCATCTAAAACAGATACCGAAATGGATTTAAGCTACTTCAATCATCCAGTGAAGTCTCTCCACCTCGTTTCTGGTCAGGCAGCGGGTAATGATTGGGACACCGAATTCACATTTCAAAAATCCTCTCTCTACATTAACGGTGTAGCTCTTTTCGAGGAAACATCGAATGTCTATCATCACACCGTCGTTCCCGAAATGCATAGTACAGATCTCCCAGACGACGTTCTCGAAGATCTCCCAACCTTTACATGGCCATTCTGTCTCAACTTGAGCAAGATGCAACCCACTGGTACTCTCAACTTCTCCCGTATCGACAACGCAAAATTGACTGTCACCGGACCCACGGGTGGCAACCAACTTCACAGAGTGTATGCAGTGAACTACAATATCCTCCGTATCAAGAATGGTATGGCTGGTGTCGCTTTCGGTAATTAAACCTAAGTGAGACTAACACCTCTAAAATTTTAGATAATGTCTAAGCGAAAAGCAAAACTGTCTCGTAAAATTGGTAATATCAAAGTACCAATTTTACGCGAGTGTACACACACTGAATTTTCTTTATTTTCTATTCATCCCCAAATCTTTTTGACTCAAGGATTTCCTTAGTCTTCCTGTACATCCTTGTACCTTGGAAGGTTTTATCCTTCACTTCATCCCAAATCTCTAGACGACCCTCCAAAAAGGATACAAAACTATCTGGGTTTCTCGAAGACCTGTAACGAACCCTCTCACCCCCAAGAGCTTTGTTCATCGCTTCCTGTTTACCATTCATGTACATGGCTTCACGTTCTTCATATGTCATACGAGTTGAAACTTCTACGTTTCCCTTGGCAACCATTTACTATTCACAGTACCGACTTCTTTATTCTTTTTTAGGAGCAAGGCGCCTCTTGATATCAAAGCCTATACGTCCTGTCGAAAAAACAGAACAAGCACATGCACCTAGGAGCATCGCCATCATTGGTGGTGGACCCTTGGGGAGAGGACCCAACTTTTGAATAACATTGACAAACATAAACATACAACAAACAAACGAACCAATCGTCGAAAGACGCAATGGTGTTTTGACATTATACATCTCTGAAGTAGTTGGTAGTAAATCCATCCCTGGGATAGATGGAAGGAGATCAGAAACCCCGGGTATCATTAAGATAGGAAGCATTTAATGTATACACATATTTAAAAATCCGAATACTTAATTTTGTATCCCTCTGTGGTAGGGGTATCTTCACTGTCTGGGGATGATTCTTCTACGGGTGCGGGACCCGCACTGGGACCCGCACTGGGACCCGCACTGGGACCCGCACTGGGACCAATCATCTCGTCATCCTTTGAAGCAAAAACAATTAAGGCTGCAACTCCTGATGACATCATAGCCAAAACGAGTAATGTGATGGCGAGAGCAGGTTTCATTTTTAATATATACTAACAAAAATTTTTTGTAAGATCATATTCTCTTTTATGTAATTCAAAACTCGATGATGATATTTTTGCCTTTAGTTTCAATAACTCCAAAACTGTATCTTCATCCAAAAATTTTAAAAATTCTCGTTTTGATTCAAGATCATTAAGTATAAACTGTTCCTTTCTCGCCTGGACGTAGGGCCATACATGTTTACGTAAGGATGCAATCTCCATCTCAAGCTTGACCATGTGGGGAAGAATAACTTCTCGGATAAGTTTATTTGTTTCGTGTAAATCGTCTTTGAATTCACTCATAAGTAGTATTCAAATAAAAACTTTAAATACCTAAGTTGTGGACAGAAATTATATTTTAAGACAAAATGTCAGTCACAATTACCGATATCAAAAAAAACTTTCTTCGCAAGATAAGTGGAGGCATTCATACTTTGATGGCTTCATCTTATCTGTCTGATGAAATCGGTATACAACCATTCGGAATAGTTGAAGAATTTATTTCAAGAAGGTTACTTGTATATGATACAAATGCAGTTGGTGCACCGAGACATTGGTTCTCTGATTACAAATTTGATTTAGAATTGGATACCATGTCTGACAATGAACTAACTGAATTTCTTCTTTACTTGGATAATGTAGACATAACTATTAAACGAGTATTCAGTGAAGCATATTTGTCATACGATGATATGAATGACGATGAATATGATTACGCAAAACTTATAGAAAACAACTATATAACAACTTTCAAACAATTTTTAAGTATAAAGAATTAGAATTAGTTTGTAATATGATTGTGCCACTTGTTGCACTTTGTTTATTTAAATTTGGATTAATTCCGCGGACAGAACCATACGTCGTAAAAAGGTTTAGACTGCGTGATCTAAAACAATTACCAAGAGATTGGGAAGATGATAAGATGACTGCTAAAAGCGTCATATCAACTATAAACGACTTTTCCAAAGCTTACTATGCATCAAGTTTTGAACCCATATTTACCATACGAGGTATGAAACCTATTGAAAGTATATTCAGAGAATACATAGGTGGGGATACCGGTAAAGACCTACTTCTGATTTCAAAACGATGTATATCCGATGCACTCGTAAATGAATTTAACTTACAAGAGATCAAGAGTATGCTTGAAAATTGGAAGGGTGAAAATATTGATGAAGTTCGAACACTATTGTCACACTATATGTATAAACTTGAATCGTTTACAGAACAAGAAGAAGAAGAGCTTAAATTAACTGGGTTTTTCACTGGATTGGATGATGTAATTGAAAGTTTCCTAGGAGAAAATAACTATAAAACTTTGGAAATCATGATTCTCTTTTTTGAAAAAATTGATGAACTTAAATGTCTGATATAATGACATATCTGAATGGTTCATGTGAGTTTGGAATACATCTCATCACCCTCGGTCCCCCGTATGTAATACTGACAGAATAAGTATCATCCTTATATCCTTTAACTTTAGCACCTGATGGTAAAATCATAGACTTTATGGGTTTATCAAACGTATATCTAGAACTCATAGGTTTTGTAATTGTAATAGGATTCTCCGTTAGAATGCGCGTTTTGTAATCACAATCAGCAAAGAAGAATATCTCTTTACCGTTAACCTTATCTTCCCAGTCTTTGATTCGCTTACGTTCTTTGCGCGCTTTATCCCATTTTTCGTAAAGTAAATATCCTGACACAGATATGAAAATTAGAAATAATATCAATAATACAGGAACAAGTGCATTCATACTATAGTTATACTATACTTTTTTTTCATAAATCTACGGACACCACCAAATGTGGGATAACTCCATAGGTACCACCTAGACCAAAAACCAGCACTATCTACTCCACCTAACTTCCAGTCCTCCTTGTCACTGGTGGTTACGTTGAGCATAAGCTTCTGAATTTTTCGGGGATCCTCTTCCTCCATCACACGTCTGGGTATCTGACCCCCGTGGCGAAGAACATAGGAACGCATTCGTGAAGGATTCTTGTGTTTGGTGTAGTCGGAATATCCACGTGCACCAAAGTCAACAGTCCTGCCGTCTTCTAGTATCGCCCTGAACTTCTTCTTCGGGTTCGGGCTACGAATAATTTTGACGCGCATACTTATAATCTACAAGGATTTATTTCTGGCACGCACCACAATACGCCTCCTTCTTGGGGAGGAAGAAAAGGTTCTCTGGTCCACGTTTCACACGGTAAAGGTGGTCATAGAGGTGGAAGAGTGCGTAAGCAACAATAGCAGTGCCCAAAACGGGGCTCTTCATCTTACGAGTAGTCCACGCATGGTACGCAATGAACGAGACGAGGAGGATCTGAACAATGGTGAGCGCTGGGAGAGCTGGCATCTTGAAGCGATGCTCAACAGTCTTGACGTCATCGGTTGGTTCTGGGGTTGGGTCCATATATTCACGCTTGCCGTATCCGGGCATTTTTATTATCTACCAAGAAAATAATGTGGCCTCTTCTGATTATTACACCCGCCATTTTAGTTTTTTGTGATTACATGAAAGCACCGATAGATTTGTTGTACTTTACAAATATATGGAGACCTGTGGTTGGTATGCAAAACACACTGAGAGATGTATTCAAACCTCACCACTTTCACCCCGGACTTTTATTACTGAAACTTCACTATAAAAAGATACGCGAAGAGTTTCTAAAAGTTTCACCAACACTGAAACATGAGTATTACCACGACTTAGATCCATGGTTTGAAAAGAATATGAACTACTACTATTATAAAGTTGAACATTTTCCAATACTCTACGGGTTAATCAAACAAATTTCATGCACATGTGAATTCGCCGAGCGTGCCGCGTTCGCAGTAGTAGATGGTCCTATGACTATAGCTCCCCACCGAGCTGAATCAAATGAACTCCTGAGGTATCATCTCACTATACAAAGTGATGGTGATTGCACGTTGTATACTGAAAGTGGTTCGCATGTCCACGTGGATGGCGATGATTTTATATTCGATCACGCGAGGTACCACGAACTCGTAAAGACTGGACCAGGTAGACGAGTTGTCCTCATTTTAGATATTCATAGATGATTACGACAGGTGGCTATATACATGTCACTCCCCCCAATGAGTTCGAGTTCCTGATTCTTTACAATCCTCTTAGTGAAGGGCCCCGGGGTTCCATCTTTGCAACGCATACAGAGGGCAGACAACTTGGTGACCTCACACGCTATTGGAATACAATCCAGGAGTTCACCAAACTTATTTTGAAATGAATCTCCATCCAGACCCGCTATGATTACATCCTTATTTACACACATACAGCACTCCACAAACTTCTTGAGGCGGGGGAAGAATTGAGCCTCATCGATGGCTATGATGTCCGCGTTATTAAACTCCTCCTTGTTTATGAGTTCGAAAAGCTCATAGACTTTGAAACAATCAAACTTTACATTGTCGTGGGTCTTCAAAACTTCATCTGGAGATCGGGTGTCCTTGGCTGAGTTGACAACCAATATTTTCTTACCAATGATCTTTAAACGCTTAAGTCGTCTGATTAACTCGGAAGTTTTACCTGAAAACATATTTCCCATAATTATCGAAAGCCCCATCCTATCTCACTAATATAATCTTGTATTTTTTATATGGGTGAAATGCATCGATGTCAATTTCTTAAATACAAGGGGTACTACAACCCCGCGACAGGGCGTGTAAAGTTTGGGAATCACCTGTTCCCAGATATCCACACCGCTGTAAAATTTCTCAGTAAAAAGTACGATGCCTCTCTCAGACGCCGAAATCACCAAGAAGGTTGGGCAGTTGCGGAAAACCGAGGGCAAGATCTATGCACCCCTCAAGTACTTCAGGGGGCTTGAGACCTTGGGGCAGGTCGAGACCCGCTACAAGAAGATGCTCAA
>ERZ651776.5433-NODE-5433-length-11034-cov-4.457151_pt1 | contig 11034 bp, 9 predicted proteins | sample MGYA00514761_ERZ651776 | MGnify/ENA metagenome assembly ERZ651776 | reverse complement strand
TCCCGCGGCACATGGAAGAATCCCGAAGTGATGTGGGGGTTTGGGACGCCGGGGACGCTGTGACTTGTGACAGGACAGGTCACGCGGCCGATGCTGTGTGCGGCGGCCGTCGCTTCGCCGCTGTACTCCGCTTCGCCGTCCGGTTTTGGGTGTGAGTGGCCGTTCACCGCGTACCAAAAGTTCTCCATAGCAGTCGAGTTTGCCGAAACGACGACGTCATGAAACTCCTCTTTCCTCTCGTTGTTCCCGTGCGTCTCTGAGAGTTTCGGATTAATGTTGCGAGCGCAAGGGTAGGGGCGGTTGATGGTGAGGGAAGGCTTCACATCGTGGTCCATCTTCCAGATGTCGACGCCGCATGCTTCGAACCCTAGCTCGCCAGACATTGCGATGATGCTCCCGGGATCGCAGCCAGTCGTGTCAGACAAAGCATTGACATACTGAGTGTAGCGGCAGAGCCCGATGTTCATTTCAATCTCGTTCTCCCACAAAAGCGAGCCGTCAATGTGCACGCTCATGTAGTCGTGGAAGAAGGCTCGGACAGATTTTAAAGCAAAATTGTTGCACATCTGTTGGGACGAATCCTCCTTGAACATCATCTTCTCGAGGTGCTTCAATGCAGACTGGCATTTGCCGTAATGATTGTCACAGGCTGCGCTGTTCGACGTCTGATACTCTCGCACTGAGAGGCAGAAATTGCGGTGGTGACGGCATATCAACTCGTTCGTTCGCCCCATGTTGGTGTCGAACGAGAGCAGGGCGCCATCGATGACCTCCTGCCAGGGGGACAATATGGGGACGTGATGAGCGCAATATTTCTGTTCTTGAGTTCCCGAAGGCGGGCCTTTGAACGCGTCGCAGTCAGAGATGTTGTACGACCGCCCTGAAGTTGAGTGGGTGTAGATTACGTACTCCTCTGAGTTTGCTGCCGTCAAGAGAGACGAAAGAATGGTTATCGTGCATAACCAAAGTGTCATTCGGAGTTATAGACGGGCTCGCGTGAATTGATTCAACTACAAAAATACCCTTGGACCCGTTCTCACGTACTAAGTACGAACGTGGTTCTCGAGTTCCGGGTTCCGGGTTTAAACTTGGATCCAAGCAGTACCATACTGAAACTGAAAATCCACTTACTGACCTCAGACAATCACGGAATGTATGTGATGCACATTAAAGAACTAAAACCCATATTTTTTCTGCAACTAACGCCGCCCCCCCCCTCCCATCAGCAACTCCCATCTTTTACTGTCTGTAGCAAGAACCAGATCCCCCTCCCATCAGCAACTCCCATCTTTTACTGTCTGTAGCAAGAACCAGAGTGGCTGGCGCATCTCGACATCATGGTTTTTTTCTGTCAAATTTCTGTCTGTCTTGTCTTGTCAATCTGTTTATTTCTTTGTCCAACTGTGGACTCCTCTGTATGTGATGGGTACGACTATGACGACTACTACAAATATGACTACTACTATGATGACTACTATGATGACTATGGCGCGACAGCCGCCTCGGAGGTCGAATCTGACGTAAGCATGTTCGTACTGTCTAGCACCCAAAAGATTCTTGGATATAACCACAATGAGGGGAAACAACGGTTCGAGACTGTGTCAGATGAGGTTTGTGGGAAAGCATCATGGGGTGCCGACTTCATATTCTTTGATCAGTACACCATGTTGCTCACCGACGCTTACAACAACAGAGTTCGAATTGTTGATGTGAACGGAACAGAACTCGGATCTTTCGCGAATATGACAGAGCCTATGGACATAACACGGTTGTCCGATGACAAAATTGTGGTGTCTACGAGGATAGATGGGATATTCGTTTATGAGGCTGAGAATGTCTTTAATCCAAAATTGGTCTCAAGCTTTCCGACAGAAATTGACTGCAAGGCGTACAATTCCATTTACGGTTGGGATCACCAGATTGCAGAAGGTTCCAACTCAGAAGAGATATGGATGATACATAAGGACACGCACATTATTGTGTACGACATCTCGAATGGCGGTGAAATTAGGCGTATTGAAACAAGCCAAACTAGGAGCAAGTACGACTTTTCTCAGGCATTTCTTCTCACAATTCCGTCGGAAGGACCCGAAGGCATCTTTTTTATGCGAAAGGGTAGCGAGGTCATTAAGTGCTCAATGGCAGTGGACAGTACTAGCGCTTGCGATGAACTCCCGTTTTACGCCTACGACAATGGCTACTACTTTGCGGATTTGGAGTACGACCCAATCAGCCGAGTGCTTTTTGTGGCTGATTATGCCTACTCCCAGATTCATTACTGGCACATAGACTCACCTGAACCTACCCTGAGCTCGTTTTCCTGCAAAGTCGGGTCCTTAAATGACATTGTTGCAACCGCGATTCGACCCGGTTTCTTTGCTAAAAAGAGCGAAGTTGATTCTGTCAAGGGTCGTGTGACGGCAGGCGAGAAGATTCGACTTCATCTAAACATGAAAGATGCCTCCGGGCAAGAAATAAATGCGACCGGCTTGAACCACCAAGACCATTTCTCGGTATCGGCTACTCTGGAGGAAGGGGGAGATGTGCTTTTCGTCGGTGGGAAACTTGTTGCGGAAGGGAATAAGTTGGTCGCAGAATATGTGATAAAAAAGGCGGGGGTGGGAAACTGGACTCTGAGTGTAGAAGAGGGCTCCAGTGAGCGCAACGCCCGCATCAACCAACACCTCGTAAATTCGCCGCAAAGCTTTAAAGTTGAGGCCGATCTGGAAAATCCGATAATGGAATTGATTCAGCCGAGAGTGATCACGAATTCCGAGGCTTACGTGAGCATTCGTTTCAAAGATCAATACGACAACGAAATCCCGTGGAATAATATTGGGAGCACGATTAAATATCGCTGGGACTTCGAGGCAGAAAGTGAGACTAGGTTAGCAGCCCATGTCGAGGTAGGCGGGGACGGGGACGATGCCTCCACAGTCAATCTGTTTAATTTTGCGATTTCTAACGATGAGTACGATGGAGAGTATTTCTTACACGTCTACGATCATGATATTGAGCTTTCTCAATCTCCGGTGAGAATTGTTAAGACGGGCGCCCCGTCGACTTATTCTGCTGTCACTAGAGTTGTAATCGCCGCAACTGTAACATTGTTGTTGTTATTATTTGTCTTTCAAAAAGTCAGAAGAAAGGACTTGGCCAGTTTGCGTGGTTTGAAGGATGAAAATCACAATTTGAAGTCCGAAAACTCGCAATTACACTTGAAAAATGATAATCTGAATGCTTCGCTACGTAAGATAAAGCACAGCGAGGCCGAGCTCGAAGTTTTACGTGGTGCGATCGATCAAATGTCAGCCGAAAAGCAAGACGAGCTCCGTGGGGTGCTGATAAGTTCCGAAGATATTTCTCTTGGGAAGCTTCTTGGAAAGGGGGGGTTTGGTCTCGTTAATCTAGGGGTCTATCATGACACGAAGAACAATACCAAAATGGAGGTTGCCGTGAAGACACTCATTCAAGTCGACGAGGAAAATGTGGAGCGATTTCGACGTGAGTGCTTTTTGATGAAATCAATCAGCCACCCGTATGTAGTAAGTTTGGTAGGTGTAGTGTGGGACAACTCAATGCTCGCTTGCTGTCTTGAATATGTATCTGGTGGGGATTTAAAAGTGGCACTAGACGACGATTGGGACAGAGAGAAAAAGGTTCTTTCCTGGAATACTCATCTTTTGAAGACTGCGAGTGAGTTGGCAAATGCTCTTGCCTATCTTCACAACATGCGGTACTACGATGAAAAGGAAGAGACGTATAAGCAATGCATCATTCACCGTGATGTAAAACCGTCCAACATGTTGTTGACAAAAGATTGGGTCTTGAAATTGACTGATTTTGGTGAGGCAAGGGCGATTTCGCAAGAAATGACTCAGGTTGGAACCCCGATCTATATCGCGCCTGAAATCTTCAAAGGCGAGCGATATACCTCTAAGGCTGATGTATACAGCTTTGGCATCCTCCTCATCAGCTTGATGCGCTGCAGCAAAAATTTGTCCGACTTTTTTGTGGATGGGTTACGACGGAGCCAAAGGAGACGCAACAAGAAGGGAATCGGGATAAACATCTTAAGCAACAAGATGCACTTGGCAGGTTGGAGGCCGATTCTCCCCAAGGCCCTTTATTCGTCGCTCAAGTTGATGATACATGATTGCTGGCAAGCAGACCCAGAAAAGCGGCCGACGAGTGAAATTTTGATGTCGCAACTCTCTACTATGATCCGCGACGAGGTTTCCTCCCTTCCCGAGCCGCACTTCTTCTACAATGACGATGACTTTGACATGAGTCAAGATGAAGATTTTGTGAGAAGCGTGGCATCACGCAAGATGCTGAATGATCCCCCAGACGGAGCCACCGGCAGAACTTCTTTTAAGAACTCGGGCGACACTGTTACAGATGACAGCTCCAAGCTTAAGGCTGAGCATGAAGCCCTAATTGCCGAGAACGAAGAGGTGCTAAAACTCGTCGAAAAACTTGAGGATGAGCTCAAGAAGGAGAAGGAGAAGGCCAAGAATTTGGCAATGCGCGGAAATAAAAAGGCCGAGCTGCTCGTTAACATGGTCGGCGACGGGATGGAAACGATCGGCAGAGGTTACCGACCTACACGTGACTTCAAAAACCTAATGGTAGGTCTGAGCGGAACCGTAGGTCTGAGGAGGAACTCAGCTGTCGCGCCCACGGAAGGGGGTGGGGGTATGGATGAGACGGGCGAATCTGTGAAAGGAAATCTACCCCCTTCACTTGCGATTTTGATGAAGGGGAGGTAAAGTAGTCTTGTAAACTTTGGCAAGAATGTAAGAATACCGGGTAGTACGGAGTCCCTCGTGCCGAACGCATGGTAAGAAGCGTACGAGCAGCGGTGACAGGAGTAATCGAATCCCGCCAGGATGTAATATATCGCTTGTAAATAGGTTAATATATCGCTTAAGCACTTGGAATGTAACGAAAATAGTTGACGGCTGTACAAAGCCAAAAGGACCATCCCAGTGTCTTTTTTTTAAATCTTCCTTCACAACTCCTCCTCGTCGTCCAATCGGCTATATTCTTGTGTGCTCTCCCCAGCATTATTTCGCCTCACGGCAGGTATTCGGACCTCTTCTGGAACAGAACGAGTGAAGAAGCCCCTGATGGTGCTCCCTGCGGTGACAACCGACCCTCGTAAGCAGTCAAACATCTCTCCTCCGCTGACAGTCCTGCCACCAACATCTCTCAGAGACTCGTGCATAGCCTGCTGCGACGCTGTCAAGGGCCTTGGGTGACTTTGCCCCGTGTCAATTCCCGCAAGCTCGTCAGCGGCTTCAACCTCTACCTCGTTTGACTCCACCTCCTCCTCCTCCTCCTCGTTCCACTGCGCCTCCAGGGCCATGGCAAGCGCCTCATCGTTTTCGCACCCTGGCTCGGCCAAGCTGCCTGTCAAGGCGGGAAGACCACTAGCATCATCAGCTCTCATTACTGTCGCCTCTTTTGTGTTAGCCGTGGCTACGTGCGAAACAACTTGACATGTCGGGCAAAATACAAGTGTTGCCTTCTTGATTACTTTCATCCAGCCTGAGCAACCAGTGCACTGGACAAGGTGACATTCCTCCTCTCTTGCAAAGGTTGTTGCCTCCTGCCCACGAATGCCTGTTGTAGTAGTAGCCGTTGTTGTTGATGATGATGATGATGATGATGTCGCTTTCTGTATCCGAGCCTTTTCACTATGTATCCGACTCATTATTTCTTGTTGCTGCCGGAGTATATCGCTGTTCATTGATGTTGATGATAAATTTATTGATGATGCAACCGTTTCAGTGGGAGCTGGGTTCCGCCGTACCGTCTCCTCGAAACTAGGCGGAGGTGCGACCGAAACAGACCTCGGCTGCTCCAGCGTCGGGTAAAGGTTGGCAAAGGACATGGAATTGAGTTCGATTCCTGTGGAAGGGGGGAGGCCGCCCTGTTCTCTCCGTTGTTGCTTGACGGGAGATTGCACAGGAGCAGAGGCAACGACGGGAGGGGGGGGAGCGAATACCTTGTCGACGACGGGCTCTGCGATAGGTGGAGGGGGGGGAATACTGTCGTTCGCCAGGCGGAGAGCCTCGAGCCGCTTCTCAATGGCATTGTCCTCCAGGGGAGCTGACATAGCTGAGGACATCGCTGGAGGAGCCAATGATGCTGGCATGGTGGGGGGGGGGGATACCTCCACAAGCTGAGGAGGTGAAACCGCGGTAGCTGACGGTCTCGCCTTCTCCATGCTCAACAGGCCGTCAGATAAAGGTGGTGTGGGAGGCTTTGTTTCCCCAGCAGTGTGGGACTTGAGGGGTGTCAAACAAGAAGGGGGGGGGTTTAATACACCAAAATCGTGGAATGAGCCTGAAATATTCCAATTACTCGGATGGCAGAAGATACCTATTAAAAACACAGTGTTTCTCGTGTTGTTGGCTCGTGTTCTTCTTCCGTCTTCATTTTTTCTCACGGCCGGCGCGAACTGGAAAAAACAAAGAGGGGGGTGAAAAGTCCGAGCCGTCATAATTTGGCAGTCTGTGCGCCGTAAAGAAGAGGTCTAAGGTGATCATGTCTGCCCCATCGGTGATAGACAAGCTGGTGGAGAAGTCCGGAGCTGTGGGGATCCTATGCGCTGACTCTCATGGACTGTGCCTCGGTTTTAGGGGTGACTTTGGCGAGGAGGCAGTAGAGTGTAGCGGTCGATACACTCGGTTGGTGAGGATGGCGGGTGAACTGGAGGGGGGGGACGGATTCACAGCTTCTCAGAAGGTGGCGAAGCAGACGGGCAAACCAAAAAAAATGGGCACAACTGGGGAGGAAGAGGGGGGGGGCTCCAAGGAGAGTGGTCCAGGGGAATTGGATGGCGACCGCGATAACAAAGACAAGAATAGTACTGACAACGACAATACAACAGAGACAAATGATGACGAGAAGGACAATGCTGGGTCCACTCACGACAATACCAACAAGACTACCGACTCTGACTCTGACAACAACGATACAAGCGACAAAAAGCATTCCTCTCAGCACAAAGGACCGATTGTGACTATTGAAACCAACGTGGGCAGGATACTGGTGAAGGAGCATGATTGTTTAACCGTAGTAATGAAGATGGATTAATTTTTCTGTTGTTAAAATTCGTTTTTTTTTCCTCTTTGGCTCAGTCAGTTGCAAAAACATAAAAAATCTTTAGAATCGCTTTTTCGTGTGTGTTTCGGTGCAAAGTTGCTTCGAGGTTATTCACAACAAAATTTTCTACTTTTTCTTCTCTTCCGCAAATGAGCATCTCTCAGCATCGATCGATCGCACAATCACCATGACAACAAATCTAATCTCATTCACATTACATCGTCTACGACAGAACCTACTATATCTACCGTCCCCTCCCCTTGTTCAGATTCTTGCTGCTCACGATACCCTTTTTGCCCTTGCCCCTTCCCGTTCCCTTTTGGCCTTTGGATTTCATAATTTTCTTGAAATCTTTGTGCACGCTTTTCCGCCTATCCCTGTCTCCCATAATCTCCTCCACCAGATTGTTCCCCCTCTCTTTCTTCGTCAACCGGCCTGAGTAGTACTCCGCCGCGCTCTCAATCACCGTTCCCGATTGAGCATTGGCGTGGATCTGATCGGCCGATTTGTAGAATCGCTTCGTGTCCAAGTAATTCCTCATCTGAATTATTTTCACGTCGCGCTGGAGCTCCTCAGAGAGCGCAGTCGCGGAGTGGGTGGTGGTCGCGGACGGTATGATCGCTGAGCTCTTCAGCGAAACTTGGGGCGCGGAATAATTCTGCAAGTTTTTCACAGGCCTAGGGCGTGACAATGGTTCGTCCCCGGCACCCACCAAACAGCTCACTGTCAACAATTTTCCACCCCCATCGACGTCAACAACGCCGCCCGGACTTTCTCTAGAGGCCAATGATGATGCTGAAGATGATGATTGCCTAGACAACCACGTCTTGGCACTCCTTTTTTGCCTGTATTTAGCTGTAGGCTTATCAGTGGTCATCGTCTGTGGTTTCACTGGTGCCATGACAAAGACAGGTTTTTGTAGTGATTTGTAGTTATCAGCCCGCTCCTTGAAATATAGGAGGTGGCTCGGCTAGCTTTTAGATACGCAAAATTGTTTGGCTTTGAAATAATTATGCGAGAAGGTCAGGACGACGGTCAGGTTTGCAAAAGGACCAAATTCTATCCCAAACAATTTTTTTTATTTTCTCCAAAAGGGTCGTGCGAACTGACTACCTGACTATTACGTAGAAACCATATTAGAAGGAGTTATCTGCCCTAAACTCTGTCATCATCGATCGCTCGTCTCTCTGTTGCCCTCTTTTTCTAGTCACTAATCGGTTCCCCTCGTTAACATAGACGCCATGGGGTTGAAAACCGTTTTCTTTCTGGTATTTTGCTGGACAGTGGACCCCTACAGCACTCCGCATCTACAAATCCACCGCGGGTGGCGGTGGCGCTTGGCCTCTGCCGTGCACGTCTCTTCCCCTGAAGTCCCCTCCTCTTCGGACATTTCCTCCTCTCGGCCGCCGCTGGAACTGGGATCCAAGGCACAATTTCCAATATTTTCGCAAGAGAGAAGTAGTGCTGAAACCCCGCAAACCTACCTGGACACTGCTGCCACTTCCCAAAAGCCTAAGTGTGTTATCGATGCGATATCCTCTTACTACTCCACTACGAATTCCAACGTCCACCGGGGAGCTCACTCTTGGGGTGACGGCGCCACCTCTGGATACGAACAATGTCGCTCTACAGTGGCGAACTTCGTCAACCCGGCCAACCCCCAACCTTCTGGTTGCGTCTTTACAAGTGGATACACCGATGGCCTGAACAAGATCCTTCATTCCATGGAGGCTTCGAACAAATTCGACGCCCCTTGCGACGTCATTAGTTCTGTGATGGAACATCACAGCAATATGGTTGGTTGGGAGCTTTTATCAAGACGCCGCCCTTCTGTGAATGTTTCGTACCTCCCCCTTTCTCCCGATGGCTACACCCTGGACCTCGAAAAACTCTCAGGCATTCTCTCTGACCCCGGCAGCAACGTCAAGGTTGTTTCCCTCCTCCACGCTTCCAACACGCTCGGCACGATCAACGACCTATCCAAAATTCTCGAGATAATACGCACCTCGCCCTCCGGAAAAGACATCTGTGTGATTGTCGACGCCTCGCAATCGGCACCCCATACGACCCTCGTGCCACCTTCCTCCCTTTATTTTCCTGATTTTGTCCTCTTCTCCGGACACAAAATTCTCGGGCCGACGGGGATCGGGGTTCTGTACGGTGTCGACGGACCCGAGTCGTTCGAGAAGTTCTGCCCGACGCCGTGCTGGAGTGGGGGAGAGATGATCGATTATGTCCGTCTTGGCGGCGAGGCTGGGGGGCTTGACGTCGTCTTGAGCGAGAAGGCCCCGAGCCTATACGAGAGCGGGACGCCGAACATAGCGGGTGTATTTGGACTGGACGTGGCTATTCAGACTGTCATGGCGACCAAGGTGGAGGAGATACACGGTTACCTTTCGTCTTTAACAGATTACATGCATGGTAGGCTGCTGAGTGACATTGAGGGGATCGAGATTATGGGTCCACCGAGGGGAGAAGATCGCGCCCCACTGATCTCGTTTCGAATTTCTGGCTTGCACTGCCAGGATATAGGGAGTCTATTGAACCTCGATGAGATTATGGTTCGCACGGGGTTTCACTGTACTGAGCCGCTGCATGGAAGTTTAGGGGCTGGGAACATGGGAGGGACGGTTAGGGCGAGTCTTGGTATTTACAACGATAAGGATGATGTTGATCGATTTGTGAATGGCCTGAAGGAGGTTGTTAAGATGTTGACAGCGAATAAGTAGTTCATGTGTGTGGGATAAAGAAGGAAAGTTATTTAAACCCGTTGAAGATTTGAGATTTTATTTTTGTGGGAGGCAGGCACATTTAAAATCTTCTATCTCAAGTTCTAAATGTTTATTCTATCGTTCTTGGGGTCATAGAAGGGCTCCAACCTCACTTGGCAAGCATGCTCCCCGCTACCGCCAACCTCGACAGTCCAATCCCCCCTTTCTAACCACTTCTTGGTGACCGGTTCCCCGTCCCTCCTCTCGCACATCATCAGCCCGACGCAGCCGCCGAGCGAATGCCCGTACGACCCCGCCCGTATTTCCCCGACCTCCACCCCGTCCCTCCTCACGATCTCCCCGTGATGAAACATGACGTCGCCCCTGTCCGTCAAGCACAGGACGTTCACCATCCTCTTCGACAGAGTCACTTTCCTCTCCTCCTTCTGCTTTAAGACGGCGTCCCTGCCGATGAAGCGAGGGGACTTGTCAAAATTGCACGTGAAGGACAGGCCGGCGGATAATATCGTGTCGGTGTTGTCGATGTCGTGTCCAAAATCCCTGTATCCCTTTTCGAGCCTAAGAGATCCCAGGGCCTTGAGTCCTACCAGCGGAACGTCGCCGGCGTTGATCTCTCCGTACGCCTTGTTGATTACGTCGTACACGTGGCTCGCCTGCTCGGTGGGAACGTACAGCTCCCAGCCCAACTCTCCGACGTACGTGATCCGAACGGCCAGGACGTGGGCGTACCCGATCTCGACTTCCTTGGCGTCGCGAAATTTGAATCCGGAGTTTGTCAGGTCGCAGCCGACGGTTATTTTCTCCATGAGTTCGCGGGACTTGGGGCCCATTATGTTCAGCTGGGCGAAGCTATTCGTTACGTCGTTTATAAAGCAGTGTGAGTTCTTATTCAGACGATTCTTCATGAGATGAAGAACATGATTATGTTGAGTATCGGTGACGACGAGCATGAACCTGTCTTCCGCGAGCTTAATACAAGTCAAGTCCGCCTGCATGTGCCCTTCGGAGTCGAGCATTTGGCAGTAAGATATCCGCCCGATTTCGCCGTCGACATCAGAGGTGCATAGAGTGTTGAGAAAATCACCAGCGTCGTTGCCGACAACCTCGAACTGAGGTTGTTGTTGTTGTTGGTGGTGGTGGTGGTGGTGGTGGTGGTGGGGTTTGGGGGAGGGGGAGGGGGAGGGGG
>ERZ651776.5425-NODE-5425-length-11052-cov-2.672893_pt1 | contig 11052 bp, 9 predicted proteins | sample MGYA00514761_ERZ651776 | MGnify/ENA metagenome assembly ERZ651776 | reverse complement strand
TTTAATGGAGTATCCACCTTGTTATTTATACCTTATGCTAGACCTGGTGGGATTTCTTTCAATGAATATACTAAACAAGCTGCTCAAGTTTTTAATAAAATAGGAATAGACGTTAAAGGAATTCATGAATTTCGCAATTCTACAATAGCTGTAAAAAATGCTGAAGCAATTTTTACAGGAGGAGGTAATACATTTGAATTAGTGAATCAATTATATAAACACAATCTTTTTTCAATTCTTTCTGATGTTATAAATGATGGTACCCCTTATTTGGGCACTAGTGCTGGAAGTAATATTTGTGGTATAACTATGATGAATACAAACGATATGCCTATAGTATATCCCCCAAGTTTTTTAACATTAGGAATAATTCCCTTTAATATCAATGCTCATTATTTAGATCCGGATAAATCATCTACACACATGGGGGAGACCCGTGAAACAAGAATAAAAGAATATCATATTTATAATGATACATCAGTTTTAGGTTTACGAGAAGGTAGTTGGCTAGAGGTAAATGACTCTGAAATAATTTTAAAAGGAACTCATTCTGCTAGATGGTTTGAGAAAAATAAACTCCCCAGAGAAATACAAACTAATACTAAATTGTAAATTAGTATGTTACATAATCTATGATCTCCAACCCGTAACCTATCATTCCAACTCGTTTAGTTTGTTGAGAGTTAGTCATTAATTGAATTTTGTTGATTTTTAAATCGTGTAAAATTTGCGCACCAATTCCAAAATCTTTGTTATCCATTGCCATTACTGGAGCTTTCATAACTCCATTAGCTTGGTTTTCTTTAAGAATGTGTAAACGATTTAATAGATTTTGGGACTGATTTTGTTGATTGATAAATAAAATAGCTCCTTTTCCTTGTTCATTAATAGACTGAAACATTTGATCTAATTTCTTATCAGCATTATTGGTTAGCGTTCCCAAAATATCATTATTTACTAATGTAGAATTCACTCTAGTTAATACCCCTTCATTGGTATTCCAGCTACCCTTTGTAAGTGCTATATGGACTTGATTATTTGTAGTTTGTTGATAAGCTCTTAATCTAAAATCTCCAAATCTTGTTTTAATTTTATAATCTTCTTTTTTCTCTATAAGTGAGTCATGTTCCATTCTGTAGGCAACTAAATCTTCAATAGAAACAATTTTAATATCGAATTTTTTAGCAACATCTATAAGTTGAGGAAGACGAGCCATGGTTCCGTCTTCATTCATTATTTCTACAATTAAACCAGCTGGTTTCAAATTAGCTAACCTGGCAAAGTCAATAGCTGCTTCGGTATGACCAGTTCTTCTTAAAACACCACCTTCTTTTGCTTTTAATGGAAATATATGACCTGGTCTGGCTAGTTCAAAAGGCTTAGTATTTGAATCTATGAGCGCTCTCACAGTTTTAGCTCTATCGGAAGCGGATATTCCAGTAGTAACTCCATTACCTCTCAAATCAACAGATACTGTAAATGCTGTCTCCATAGGATCGGTGTTATTGTGAACCATCATTCCTAATTCTAATTCCTTACATCGCTTCTCAGTTAAGGGTACACAAATTAAACCTCGCCCGTGTGTAGCCATGAAATTAATCATTTCTGGAGTTACATTTTCTGCAGCTGCTAAAAAATCACCTTCATTTTCTCTATTTTCATCATCAACTACAATAATAACTTTACCGTCTTTAATATCTTGAATTGCTTCCTCTATGGTATTCAATTTAATTTTACTTTGTGTAGTCATTCCAATTAAGCTTGTGAAGATTTAGATTTTTTTAGAAATTTAGTGATAGGGAACAAAAATACATCAATATTAAATAACCCCATACCCTTTGAAGCTCTTCTAGTTAAGAAAAATGCAAAAGGAACCATTACAATAGTAGATATCCAGGATCCTACGATTGCTGACAATGAACTTTCTTCAGCCAAATTTCTACCAAATGTATTTGCGAAAAAATAGATTACATAGATACTTATAGCTAAAATCATGGGCAAACCAAAACCTCCTTTTCTTATAATAGATCCAAGAGGTGCTCCAATAAAAAATAATATTAAACAGGAGAGAGAAAAAGCTATTCTGTTATGATATTCTATGTCATATAAGTTTAATTTTTTTCTTTTCCACTGAATGCTTTTAGTATCAGTAGTTAAATTTTTATTTGTTGTTTTCACATTACTTATAGCCCTATCTAACACACTGATTTTTCCTTTTAAATCATAATTATTCAATAAAACTGTATCTAGTTTATAATTTTCTATTGAGTCTGTTTGAGAATAGAGCTCTTTTGCATTTACTTTTAAATAGATGCTGGTAGATTTGGATGTAAGATATTCATCATAAGATATTTTCATAGTTGGAATAGTATCTTTTAACTGAGCTAAACTCAGCATATTTTGAATCTTAGTATATTTTTCCTCTTCTAAATCATCATCAGAAAATTTTGAAATATCAATATTAAATGAATATTCCTCAAAAGTTGCATTTGAGGCTGGCATTTTATTCATATTGTTAACATTTCTTCTTTTAGGAATAAATTCTTCATGATAGAAACCATCATAAAGAACAAGTGTCATATACTTACTTCCTTCTTCACTAATTATTTTTCCATTTTGAGCTGTAATAATTTTTTTATTTCCTTTTTTTGATGATAAATCATAAATAAGAACTTTTTTTAACAAGTTTTGATTTTCCCCATATTTTTCATCAAACTTAATCTGATAATTTGGTATTTCTGTATTAAAACTTCCCGGTATTAGTGCTAATGCAGGTGTTTTCTTTTTTATATTATTTGTTAAATTTTTCTGTTTTAAAGTAGCATAAGGAAATACGTAGTTTAGAGATAGAAAATTTAAAATACTGATTAGCAGCGTTAGAATAATTAAAGGTCTCATCATTCTCATTAAAGAGATATTTGCTGATTTTATAGCAGCAAATTCATAGTTTTCTGATAAGTTACCTAGAGCCATTATTGATGACAATAATACAGCTATAGGAAGAGCTTGTGACGAGACAACTAAAGCAGTGTAGTAAAGAAATTTGAAAATAAAAAATAGTCCAATCCCTTTTCCTGCTATGCTATCAAAAGCCATCCACAGCGCTTGCATAACAAGAACAAAAAGGATGATTAAAAATGTTGCAAAAAATGGAACTAAAAATGATTTTAGCAAGTATTTATCTAAAATTTTCATCTAATCTATTAAGTAATCTAATGTTTCATATTTTAATCTATTAAAATTAAATAATTCATCAGTAATGTTTTGATCACTTTTAAATTTGTTGATAGTTAAAATAGTTTTTGTACCATTTTCTCCAAATTGAACTAATTGATAAATATGTTTTGATGCAACCTCTATACCTAAAACAACTTTAATTATTTCGGAATTTGTATCAATAGGAGTTAATTCTATGAATTGTATTTTACGATTTTTTATAGTAGATATGTTACTTAATTTATGTTCGTAACCTTCTTCATAAAATGTAAGTAGTTTAGAGGGATATATAAAGCCTTCATCCTCACTTAGATCTTCATCATTTATGGTAATTTCTTTTTCATCATGATTAATGACGTATAATTTAGCACCATCAAAAATAAAATTATTACCTAAGTAACTTAAGTTATATTTATCTCCCTGAAGATAAATCTCTCCTTTTATTGGTAATTCGTCATTTTCATTAATCCCAGCTTCTTCGTTTATTAAAGAGGTGCTAAAATTTAAATGCATGTTTTTATAAGCTTTCATTTTTGAGGAAACTTCGTCTAATAATTGCTTAGAGTTATTAATTTGCTGAGAATGGACAGCTATGCTAATAAAAGCTGTAACAACAATTAATAATCCTTTTTTAAGTTTATACATTTTTTTCATTTTCTAATAGCTGATCTAACGCAATTAAATCTGTTACTAATACTTGTCTAGCTTTGCTGCCCTCAAAGTGGCCAACAATACCAGCAGCTTCTAATTGATCTATTAAGCGCCCAGCTCTATTGTACCCCAATTTTAATTTCCTTTGTAAAAGGGAAGCAGAACCTTGTTGTGCTATCACAATAATCTCTGCAGCTTCTCTAAACAACTTATCTCTGTCTGAAATATCTATATCAAGACTTGTGCCACCTTCTTCACCAATATATTCTGGTAGTAAATGTGCATTTGGGTAAGCTCTTTGAGATCCAATAAAATCGGTAATTTTTGAAACTTCTGGTGTATCTACAAAGGCACATTGAATTCTTTCAATTTCGTTTCCAGCCGTATATAATAAATCACCACGTCCAATTAATTGATCTGCTCCACCAGCGTCTAAGATTGTTCTTGAGTCAATTTTTGAGGTAACTCTAAAAGCAATCCTAGCAGGGAAATTTGCCTTTATAATACCTGTAATAACGTTAACTGATGGTCTTTGTGTAGCAACTATTAAATGAATTCCAATGGCTCTTGCCAATTGAGCTAATCTTGCAATAGGAGTTTCTACTTCCTTACCTGCGGTCATTATTAAATCTGCAAATTCATCAATAACTAAAACAATATATGGTAAGAATTGGTGTCCCTCATTGGGATTTAATTTTCGAGCTTTGAATTTTGTATTATATTCTTTAATGTTTCGAACCATAGCAGATTTTAATAAATCATATCTATTATCCATTTCAATACACAAAGAATTTAAGGTATTAACTACTTTGGCAGTATCGGTAATTATGGCTTCGTCTGTATCTGGTAATTTTGCTAAGTAATGACGTTCAATTTTATTAAATAAGGTTAATTCAACTTTTTTTGGATCTACTAAAACAAATTTTACTTCAGCTGGGTGTTTTCTGTAAAGTAAGGATGTAAGTACTGCATTTAGACCAACAGATTTTCCTTGCCCTGTAGCACCAGCCATCAATAAATGGGGCATTTTTGCTAAATCAACTACAAAGGTTTCATTAGATATCGTTTTTCCTAGTGCAATAGGAAGCTCCATTTTTGATTCTTGAAATCTCTTAGAAGCTATTACTGAATGCATGGAGACTATTGTAGACTTTTTATTTGGCACTTCTATACCAATAGTTCCTTTACCTGGGATGGGGGCAATGATACGTATTCCAAGAGCTGATAATGACAATGCAATATCATCCTCTAAATTTTTAATTTTTGAAATTCTAATGCCAGCTTCAGGAACAATTTCGTACAATGTTATTGTAGGTCCAACGGTGGCTTTAATCTGAGCTATACCAATTTTGTAATTTTTTAAAGTATTTACAATTTTATTTTTATTTTGTTCAAGCTCCTCAGGATCAACAGAAATACTTTCGTTGTACTGCTTTAGTAAGTTTAGAGTTGGGAACTTATAATTCGCTAGTTCTAATGTAGGATCAAATTCTCCAAAATCTTCAACAAGCTTTTTTGATAAATTTTCAGTAACATTTTCTTCTTCGGTAATTTCTGTGACATCTATGTCTACTGTTTTGTCTTCTTTTTTTGATACGGATAGAGTAGGCTCCTCAGTTTCAATTGGAGAGACATCAGTTGTTTTTTTTACGTTTGAATGGTTTTGAATGGTAGGCTTAAGATTTTCTAAGGATAATTCAAATTCAGATTTTACTTCAATTTCTTCTGTTGTTTCTTCCTTTATAGTTTTGGGTGTTACATTATCATGGTTATCATCATTATTTTCTGACTTATTAGATTTAATTCTTTTCAAGATGACTTCTGGAGTAATTTTAAATCGAATGGTAATATATGCAGACAGTAAAAAAAACAAAATAATACCTAATCCAGTTTTTCCAATAAACAATTGAAGATATTCGTTAACCTCGTAACCAATTGTACCAGATAAAATATTAGATGAAGTTTCAAAGAAACCAAATGTAACAGAAATCCATAACATAGATAATAACCCCCAATTGTATGATGTAATTACTTTTGATAGCTTCGTCTTAAACAACCAAAATAAACCTGATAGGAATAATAGGTATGGAATTATAAAAGCACCAATACCAAAACCTTTATATATGAATAAATTACTTAAAGTAGCTCCAACTTTCCCAAGTAAATTTGCTCCTTTGGCATTTGAGTTTGTAAATTCATTTATAATACTTAAATCTTGTTGCCAATGAAAAAAGAAGGAGATGAATGCAACAAAAAGAAATAAAGAGAACAATATCAAAAAAGAACCTATTACTGTTTGAATTTGCCTATTTTTAAAAAAAGCCACAACAGGGTTTGTTCCTGATTGTTTTGTGCTTGTAGCATTTTTTGTCTTTCTAGCCATTTAAAAATATGAGTATATAAAGAGTAAATATAAGTATTTAGTTAGAAAAGTAAAGTAATTTTGGGAATGTATATGATACCAGCTATTATCAAAGAAATGATAGCTGCTATTCCCGAGGAGCCAGCAGATACATCTTTAATAAAACCAATTTTTTTATGATATTCTGGATGAACAAAGTCAGCAAGTTTTTCTATACCTGTATTTAACGATTCAGCAACGAGAACTAAACCAATCGCTAAAGTTTGTAAAATCCACTCTGTAGAGTTAATTTGAAAATAAATCCCAGCGAAAGAAACTAAGATAGCTATAAATAATTGTGCCTGAATACTGCTTTCTGTAGTGATTAAAAACCAAATACCACGAAATGAGAATTTAATGCTTCTGATGCGTTCAATAATAAAATTATCTTTTGGATTTTTCACTTTGTAATTATTGAATGGCGGCTAATGCTTTTTCATAATCTGGTTCATTCGCAATCTCAGGTACCTGCTCAGAGTAGGATATTTTCCCATCTGGATTAATTATAATTACTGCTCTAGAGTGTAAATTTGCCATTGGACCATCTTGAATCTCGATACCATAAGTTTTTCCAAAATCACCATTTGCAAAGTCAGATAACATGATAACATTGTCTAGGCCCTCAGCACCGCAAAAACGATTTTGGGCAAAAGGTAAATCTCTAGAAATACACAAAACTTTTGTGTTTTTTATTGTTGATGCAGATTTATTAAAAGATCTTACAGAGGCAGCACAGGTTCCAGTGTCTAAACTTGGAAAAATATTTAAAAGCAATGTTGATCCATGAAAATCAGACAAAGTTTTAATCGATAGATCTGTTGCTGTTAGTTGAAAATCAGGTGCTTTTGTTCCATTTTTAGGGATTTCTCCAATAGTTGTGACTGGTGTTCCTCCTAGTGTGATTTTTGTCATTTTATATGTTTTTTTTATAATGTAAAAGTAATAGATTATAGCTAGTAAATTTGTTTCAATTTAGTTAATTATTACCAGATTTATTATAATATCTTCGTGGCTTTATTTTTAGATACATGAATCTAAGTATATACACAAAAGAGTTTAGTTACAACTGGAAACTAGCATCACCTGTTATGTTAGGTATGCTTGGTCATACTTTTGTGAGTTTTGTAGATAATATAATGGTTGGTCAGTTAGGAACTGCTGAATTGGCAGCAGTTTCATTAGGTAATAGTTTTATGTTTGTAGCTATGTCTATAGGAATCGGTTTTTCTACCGCTATAACACCGTTAATAGCTGAAGCAGATTCTTCAAATAATTTTTCAAAAGCAAAATCTACTTTTAAACATGGCTTATTTTTATGTACTATTATTGGAATTAGTATGTTTTTATTATTGTACTTTTCTAAATCAATATTGCATAGCAATTTCTTAGATCAACCAAAGGAAGTAGTGGCTCTTGCTATTCCATACCTTGATTTAGTTGCTTTTTCACTGATTCCATTAATTATCTTTCAGGCTTTTAAACAGTTTAGTGATGGTTTATCCATGACTAAATATCCTATGTACGCAACAATCATTGCAAATATTGTAAATATAATTCTCAACTATATTTTTATTTTTGGAAAATTTGGATTACCAGCTTATGGGATTATTGGTGCTGCCTATGGCACGCTAATTTCTCGTTTTATTATGGTTATTTATTTGTGGTTTTTACTGGCAAATAAGGAACGTTCTAAGAGATTTGTAACGAACATTAAAATTCTAGTATTAGAAAGTACTATGCTCAAAAAAATTACAAGTTTAGGAGCTCCAAGTGCCATGCAAATGTTTTTTGAAATTGTAATTTTTACTGCAGCTATTTGGCTTAGTGGTTTGTTAGGGAAAAACCCTCAAGCAGCAAATCAGATAGCCTTAAATTTATCTTCAATGACTTTTATGGTTGCTATGGGATTGGGTGTAGCCGCCATGATAAGAGTTGGAAATCAGAAAGGATTATTAAAATTTAAAGAATTACGAAGAATCGCTTTTTCAATTTTTCTATTTGCAGTAATCTTAGCTGTAGCTTTTGCAATTTTATTTTTGATTTTTAGATTTCAGTTACCCAAGATATATGTAGATTTATCAGATGTTTCAAATTTGAATGATAGTATTGAGGTTGTAAATATTGCAGCGAAGCTACTATTAATTGCTGCTATATTTCAAATTAGTGATAGTGTACAAGTTGTAGTTTTAGGAGCTTTACGTGGATTACAAGATGTCAATATTCCTACACTAATTACATTTGTTTCTTATTGGATTATAGGTTTTCCTGTAAGCTATTTCCTAGGAAAAGAGAATATATTAGGCAGCGTAGGAATTTGGATCGGTTTGTTGGCTGGATTATCTTCTGCATCTATTTTATTATATCTTCGCTTTAATTATTTAACTTTAAAATTGATAAAAACAAAAGAACATGGTATTACCTAAATTTTTATTAGCAGATAACAGTAATTTTCCTGAAGATATTTTTGTTCTTCACACAGAATTCCCTCGTTTTTTAATCAATTTAAAAGACGACGAAATAGAGTGGTTTGAGGATTTATCTGGAGAAAGAGAAGACGATATAACTGATGAAGTTTCTAATCTAATTGAGTCTGCCTCCAAATTTTATGATGAACAAGTAAAAAGTTATGACTAATCTTAAAGTTAAATTTCTGCAACAAACTCTAAAAAAACTTCTTTGTGAAGTGCAAGGTTTACACTAGGAGATACAGATACGCGAACGATGTAGTCTTTATCACCTTCTTTAGTAGTTCCTTGAGTTGATGTAGCTGGGATAGTCCAATAACAGCCCTTAAGTTGTCCATAACTCACACAAAATTTACTTTCATTTGGTATTTGGGTAATCATTAGATTAATTAATCTAAGATTTAGTTTTCTCTTATATGTTTCTCTATCTTCATCTGTCTCTCCTTTTGTTGGAAGATCTAAAGAAAATACAGAGGGTTTAAATGACAATAAAGCTAGCTCATCTGTCACAAAATTTATTTTTGCATCTGGTAAATTTTTTGAGATAAAATTCACAAATTCACGTGTATTTTCGTAAGCTTTGTCAATACGATTATTCATCGATGGTAATTGATTAGCTAAAATTTTAAATTGTTCTGCTGTAGCTTCATTATCACACAATAAAAGATGTTTCTCAATTTTAGACAGTAATAAAGTTGTCATTTCATTACCAATACAGTATCCAGCCGTGCAAAGTCCTCCACTAGGAAATTTAGAACCACTTGCGTAAGAAATAGCTCTTACACTGGAAAGTACCTCATCATTTCCAAAAAAATGAACATTAGGACAAAATGTTTGATCTAAAATAAAGACAGCATCATTGGCTATCATTCCAGAAGCTGTAGTCCGTTTTTTTTCTAAAACAGTTTTTAAACTTAGTAAGTCTGGCACTTCTACTCTTGGATTTGTAGGTATTTCAGCTATGATATATGGGATAGCATCCTCATACGCAATAGTATCTAAAATAAGATCTATGCTTTTAACCATATCATTATTTCTATCTACAGGTAAATCAACAATTTCAACATTTTTTATGCAATCAGCAACTCGTCTAGCTTGGTCATTAGTACCTCCATAACAGTTGGGTGGTACAATAAATTTAATGGGTTTTTCTTTATAATTTTCTTTGGCATCCTCAATTAGCCCCATCATGATAGCATATTGAATAGAAAGACCACTCGAGCCTACAATTGGCTTAGACTTGGTATTGGTAATATTAGAAATTAAATCTTGAACAGTTGTTTTATTTATTTGATCAACATTTGAAAAAGATAAGTGAGAACCATCAACTAGCGACTTTAAAATTAAATGGCAGTTTATAGGTGTCATGGCAATAGTCTCTCTTCTTCTAACATGTTGAATTTTTTTGATATAATGATTATTAGTTTCATTACTCACAATAAGAATACTACCAAGATTTAAATAAGTTTTAATTATAAAATCTGAATCAAGGTCTTTTAAATGATTTTCTGATTTATCATTTTGTATAATTGTAATGGTAATTCCCTCAAAATCAGTATTTTTTGATAATTTATCAGTATTCACTAACTCAAATTCATAACCATAAACCTCCCTGATAGTATATTCATCAAAAAAGGGTGGTAAGCTCCCAGAATAAATTATTTGAGTTTTTTTATTATCTAATAAGTTTGCTCTAAGAATAGCTAAAATAGGTATTGTTTGAGATGAAAAGCTTATAACATTCTGTGATTTTGTATTGAATAAATTAGCTATTGTCCATTCCAATATACATGATAGGGGATGACCTAGCCTAATGTAATCGTATGCTGTAGGTAGTTTTTTTAAAGAAGATTCGCTAGAATTTTTATTATTATATAATTCATTAAATTGTTCTAAAAATTCTTTTTTTGCTAATCGCTCATTATAAATATCTAACCTATGAGTTGTACTATATAACCAATCTGAAGGTAAATTCTCTAAAACAGAAGTAAGATAATTAAGTATTTTCATGGGAATGTTATTTTTTTGATTTTTCAACAAATTCTAATTTGTCAAAGGATGCCTCAGTTGTGAAAATTCCGTAATTAATAAAAGCTTTATTTTTTTCAATTTTTTCAATGGTACCGACGGCATTGCCATCTACTAATCTTACCCTGTCATTAATCTTAAAAATATATTCAGATTTAGCTTTAGCAATTTTTATTGCTTGTTCATTTTTTACTTTTCTTACTTCTTTTACTTTTTGAAGAACCTCTTTTTCAACTTTTTGAATTATTTCTTGTAGATTTTTTTCTACTAGCTTGGCTTGTTTTTTCTGTG
>ERZ651776.5424-NODE-5424-length-11052-cov-3.692301_pt1 | contig 11052 bp, 12 predicted proteins | sample MGYA00514761_ERZ651776 | MGnify/ENA metagenome assembly ERZ651776 | reverse complement strand
GTCTACTAGGTCGAAAGTGAATTTAGCACTTAGCCCGTCTAAATCAGAATTTTGGTCCATCTTTAAGTTTCAAGAATATTTTTCTCGAAACTTCAAAAAATAGGTATTTTAAAAGTTTTCAGGGCGTAGAATAACTTTTTCGGTTAATCATTCCTTTCAAAACACAGATACATTTTTTAAGAAGGTATTCCGAAAGTTTGAGCTCTGTATGTATTATAGTTCACGATTTATCTTTGTTTGAGTTGACCATACTTATTACTTTAATTTTTGATTAATTATGTGCATAATTAATGAAAAATTAAGAAAGGAGTTCATCCAAAAATAGTCCTTTTAGGTGTGGAACCACTTTAATGGAGTTTTTGAGGGACACCTGCTGCGGTCTGTGTTTGTCTTGTAATTTGTACTTTGTACTTTGTACTTTGTCTATGTCATCCTCTACTCCACTCTACTTATCTTCTCCTTCCTCCCCTACCAACAAGAAGTCCAATACCACCCAAACACATAAAGCCCAACCCAACAATCCCAACAAAGCCCAAATAACGTAAAACCTCCTCCAACTCCCCCCTCGTCTTCCTACCCCCCCCCCCCCCCCCCCCCCCCCCCCCCCCCCCCCCCCCCCCGTACCCCCAAACCCCCCCCTTCCCCCCCTTCCCCCCCCCCCCCCACTCCCCCCCCCCCCCCCCCCCCCTCCCCTCCCCCAACCCCCCCTCCCCCCCCCCCCCCCCCCCGCTCCCCACCCCCGACACCCTCCTCCTCCCCCCCAGCCTCTCATAAACCCCCATCGCCCTCCCGTTCCCCGCCTCCACCGTGCCGCATACCCACCCCAGCCCCATCCCCACCGCGACGCCGTTCGCAAACCGGAGCAACAAAGTGCCGTACCCGAGATTGCGGAGGGGGGGAGAGGTGCAGAGGGAGGAGATGTACAGGGAATCGTGGTAGGGGGTGAAGATCGCGAAGGAGACCAGGGTCCGGGAACCGCCGTCGTCGTCGTTGTCGCCGCCGTCGTCGCCGCCGTCGCCGCCGCCGCCGCAGCCGTCCCGGGACCAAAGACAGGCGAACACGCAGTCCTCCACGTTGTGAAAACCGCATAGGGAGGAGAGGAAGGAGGAGTTTTGGGAAGGAGAGGAGTCGTTCCGTAGTAAACCCGTCTCATCGGGGGGAAAACTTTCTAATAGCAGGGATCGGATGGAGGAGTAGTGGGGGAGGGACGAGGACAACGAATAAGTTTCTATTGATATTTCCGTACCTAATTTTGATGAACACGATGTGTTTACTCCTCGGAAAATGTTGCTCTTTTTGATGCAGTTTTGGACCAAGGTCAATGGAGGAGTGCCTGTGGACATCTCGCTCAGCGGGGCGGAGAGGAGGTGTGAATATCGAGGGGGACCAAACTGAAGAGGCCGCTGAGCGGGGGGTGTATTATTTTGGGAGGGGTTGGCAAAACGTTGCCGAAAAGGGAGACTGTGGGGAGCGAGAGGAGGGCAGATCTCAGCTTGTCGAATTCGATGAGAGTCAACGAGCGTAGGGGAAGTTCTCGTAAGCTTTTGAACGAACTGGGTGGTCGATTTTTTATTATAAGCTAATCAGAAGTGGATATAACCAATTAATAAAAAAATGCAACTCAACTTCACACACCACCCGTATCTATATTAACTTTTGAAATACCTTCTACAGCCTTCTGAGATCCCATGACACCCTTAAATCTCTTCCTGCTATTTCTCCTACCTTCTTCTCATTATGCCTCGACAACCTGGAACGGTTGCGGGAGTGAAAAGATAGTCTCGGGTCAACCGACATCAGTCTGCGTAGTCCTAAGCGACTCGACATCATGGGAATCGTCGAGTCCCCAGAACTACGCCCGCTACCAATTCACCCCGGTCGCCGACACCTTCGCCCGCCTCTCCATCGCGGACAGTTGGGTCGGCCTCCGTTCCGACTCCAACGACCTCCTGCTCGCCAACTACACGAACCCTAGCGTGCACGTCGAGTCCCTCACGTCGCTCAGCTACGTCAAGCGGTACAGGGGTATACTCGACGACACGTCGAACACGGAGGTAACGTGGCCGTACATGACCGCCATCGTGAACGTGGACATGGGGGAGATCACCGGGATCACGTGGGACGACGGGTGCTACTTCTGCGAGGATTCAAGCTGCGCCGACAACACATACGACTTCAAGGGGGCCAGGGTTACCGACGGGAAACTCGCGGACAAGAACTGCTACGTGAGAGACGAGGCATGCAAGGGGGAAGGGGGGAAGATTGCGGAGAACTGTCCTCTTTCCGTGTATGCTGTTTGGACGGGTACCGACGCAAATGGAAAGTATCTCAAAAGTGCGGAGATGAGATTTTCGCAGTACAAGAGCTACAGTGTAATGGACTTCATCAAGGATAGCGAGAGTAAGTTCGAGGAGGCCAAGGACTTTGCAAATTATTACACAAGGAGGTTCCTTGGAAGCACCGAGTGAGGAGTGAGTGAACAACTAACAAAAAACAGAGGAATAGATTTTTTATTTGCTGCTGCCAAAAGTCGCAATCCTATCGTTCGGTCATTTTTGGTTATTATTTTTGCTCTCTGGGCTTCCGTTTCATATATTACGCAAAGGCACCGCAACAGCACAGATCGATGAAGTTTTTTTTCACCACCCCCCCTTTTAGAAGTGGATGGGCTTGTCATAGGTGTCCATGCACGCCTCCTTGAATGCCTCGGATAGGGTAGGATGGGCGTGGCAGGTGCGCGCAATGTCTTCGCTGCTAGCACCGTATTCCATCCCGATGACGCCCTCCGCAATCATCTCGCCAGCATTGGGGCCCATGATGTGCACTCCCAGAATTCGGTCCGACTCCTTGTCAGCCAATACCTTCACGAAACCGTCGCTGCTACCGTTGGCGCGGGCACGGGAGTTGGCCGCAAACGGGAAGTTACCCTTGTTAAACGCAATCCCGGCTTCCTTGAGCTCCTCCTCGGTCTTCCCCACGCTGGCAACCTCGGGGTAAGTGTAGATCACCCCGGGGATGGCATCGTAGTTGACGTGGCCGGCGAAGCCAGCAATGGTTTCGATGGCGGCGATACCCTCCTCCTCAGCTTTGTGGGCGAGCATCGGACCGTCGATGCAGTCGCCAATGGCATAGATTGACGGGACGGCGGTTTTGAAGTGCTCGTCGACGTCGATCCGTCCCAACTTGTCAGTTTGAATGCCCATTTCCTCTAGCCCCAGGCCTTCAGTGTACGGTCTGCGCCCAGTCGCAACCAGGACAACGTCGTAATCAGTCTCGGTAGAGTCACCGCCCTTGGCAGGTTCGGTGGTAAGAGTCACACCGGTGTCAGTCACCTTACTAGCAGTGCACTTTGTCTTCATCTTGAATTTGAAGCCCTGCTTCTTCAGGGTGGTCTGGAATTTCTTCGTCAGCTCCTTGTCCATAGCTGGACAGATGCGGTCCATGAATTCAATCACGTCGACCTCGGCTCCGAGACGACTCCAGACGCTTCCCATTTCGAGTCCGATCACGCCGCCCCCAATGACAGCCATTTTTTTGGGGATTTCGCTTATGTCCAGAGCTCCAGTTGAGTCAACAATCTTGCCTCCAGCATTGTCCACAGGGACAGGGGGAAGAGGGGTCACCTCACTTCCCGTGGCGATCAAAATGTTCTTCGTCTCTAGGGTATCATTCCCCTTTCCGTCCAAAAGTTCCACATTGACACTATTGGGGGAAGTAATTTTACCATGCCCCTTGATGTAGTCCACCTTGTACTTCTTGCACAGGTGCTCGATGCCCCCCGTTAAGCCCTTCACGGTCTTGGCCTTCTCACCCATCATCTTGTCGATGTCCATGGAAAGCGACGACTCGTCGAAGACAATCCCGTGGTCGCCAAAGTGCTCCTTCATATCATGAAAGTGATGGGAGGATTGCAGCAGAGCCTTGGAAGGAATGCAGCCCACATTGAGGCAAGTCCCCCCAAGGGTTCCCCGGGATTCAACCACCGCAGTCTTCAACCCAAGCTGACCGGCCTTGATGGCGCTCACATACCCGCCTGGCCCCCCTCCAATGACCACAACGTCATAGTTGCTAACTGGAGATGAGGAAGAGTAAGCTCGGGAAGCATTGATTGAAAGGGCAGAAAAGCGACTGCCGGACTGTCGAGCGATACTGGAGAGCATCTTTGGCGTATTAATACGAGGTGGGAGTTGGAGTGGCTTTGGACTGGCTTCTTATACTCTCGACACCAAACCACACCCAAGAAATCCTGGCCATCCCCATTTTTCTCAAGCGCTCCCTAAAAAAACACAACCGACCCGCATAACTATGCCTAGTAGACAGGAAAGACTCAAGGCATTGAAGGAAAAGGCGCAGGCTGCGAAAAAATCCTCAGCAAACGACACAAGGTCCACCATAGAGGAGGACCCCCCCCCTGCCCCCCTGCACTTCCGCAACTATAACCCTAAGGACGATAGACTTGCCGCGAGAGAAGCAGGAGGAATCGGCAACAATGCAAACAACGACGACGCAGAGGAGGAACCCAAATCAAAGAAGCAGAAAACAAGAGGCTCTGATGGAGAAAAATCTGCTTTGCAATTGGCACTTGAAGAGACGAGGAAGGAGCAGGAAGAGAGCGGGAACGCCCCATCGGGTGGCTTAAACTTGACGCTCCTCGCGCCGAAGAAAATAAACTTTGACCTGAAGCGGGATGTTGCCGACAAGCTTGCCAAGTTGGAGAAGCGAACTCAGAGGGCAATAGTAAGTTTGCTGAGGGAGCGTTTGGAGAACGAGGGGGATAGTGAAGGTGATTTAGATTAAAAAGATATTTGATAAAATATAGCTAGTGACGAGAGTAGTTTAATGGCGAGGTTATGATTGTTAAAGCGGTCGGTCGTCAAAGTACGTTTCATTTCTTGTGGCAGCATTATTAAAAGGCGGTTCACGCTGAACGAATGATTCACCAACAACCCTAAGAAGCAGCGTTATTAAAAAGGCGGCTCTCGCTGAACGAATGATTCACCAACAACCCTTTCGTTTTCATCATCATCATCCAAGTCGAGTCCAAAGTCACCGAACCTCTCGCCCACTTTTTCCTTCAAAAATTTGCGAATCTCTAGCCCATGGCGCAAGAAATAGGCATCACAGCTGTGTTTTCTGGACATGATCCTCGGTAACAGTAAGGGCACGTCTGCAATGTCGATGTGAGTCATTCCCCTAAACCTTAGTGTTGTTGTGTTTGAAATTTGTGCCAGAAGAGAAATATTATTTCGCCAGTATTCGTTGTCGCTCATTGACCCAGTGTCGGCCGTGATCGCCAATATCGGCGTATCATTTCCTGCCATCCCATTATTCAATATTTCCGCGTCCTTGACGGGTATCATCCAAGGGTCGAATGCGATTGCGCCCTTGCAGCCCTCACTTTTCCCAATCGCAAAAGCAATGCTCGTGCCCCCCCCAAAACTGTGTCCGGCAGCCACAAAAGAAGTGGTGTCTAATTTTCCCACAAAGCTGCGCAAGGCCCTAAACTCTGACGAGTCTAATGTATCCGATGTATCGCCATCTTTATCGAAAAGAGAACCCTCATTCAGTGCTTTGGAAAATGCAAACACATCTTCACAATCTGCAACTCGTTTTCTCAACTGACGCGCCCGGATTTCTCTCTGTTTCTCTTTCGATTCATGGCCAACCTTTTCGTAATACAAAGGCTCTTCCTCTCGGCTTGTGCCCATTCGGGCTCTCGTCGCCGACCCATCAGTGTGGTCTGGGGCGAGTACAACACAGCCGCTTCTGGCCAGCAGTTGGCACATGGCCGAATAGTGTGAACCCCACGAAGCCAGTCCATGAGAAAAAATAATTACTGGGAGGAGATGGTTGTCATTATTGCTCGTGGAGAGCTTTGCGTTGTTAGCTGCAGAAATATTCTGCTTGCTGAAGACCGAATAGGTAAATACACCCACCAACGTCTCACTAATGTTAAGAAAATCCCCCCACTTGCTCCCGTTCTCGTAGGACGGGAGCCATTTCAATGGCAACGATTCGGGAGAAGAATGGTCAGGTGTCAATGCAGGGTAGTAGATGTCAATCGCCGGAGAGTTGGTTTTAGATGTCAATGAAGCTGGGACTCGTACAACTCCACACCCAGCAGTTGCCGCCTTTGTCTTGGAGCGAAATCCCAACAAGAAGGTTGCTGATAGCTTTGAGGGCAAGAATGTGGCAGCATTCAAGAAGGATGTCATTATTCTTGCAGCTCTCTTTGACGACGACGAAAAAAAATAAAAATTAAAACGAAAGAGTTAGTTAGTATTTTCATTTCATTACTTCAAGTAAATATCCAGAAGACACCACCTACACCACCCTGCACATGCTGAAAAAGGAAGCAAATACTTCCATTAACTTAAAACCTTGATTCTGTCTCTGTCTTGTCTTGTTTCCTAAAACAAGATACAAGATAAAAACGATGCGCACTTCTAAGGATGTGATTAATAGGATCACACACGATCCAACGCTCGATCCTACAGTAGTAACAATCGGCTACCACGATCGGATCCTCAACAAGATTATAGAGAAATCATTCTTGACATTCAGCAACTGGGGCAAGATAGAAAATGCAGCATTCGATCAACTAGCAATTCCTATGCACCGCGTTCAGTATTTTAAGCACACGCCAACAGGCACAGTTTTATGGGATCGGTCTAGTCGTATCGACAAAATATTCAACTCGACAGGAGGTAAACCTATTAACCTCGAATCACTGTTCGCAACAACAGCATCATCCTCTAATGATGACGACGATCATGACGACGACACAGCAGCTGCACCACAATCAGCGCTTCATTCACCCCTCCAGCGATATTTGGTTCGCTCCAACATAAGCAAGTTTGAAGATGTCAAAGCCCTATTCAAAAGCGAGCTCTTTGGTCGATGCAAAGTAAAGGAAAGCGGCGACTTGTTTCTTGTTATGTATAATGTCATGAACGTATTTGACAGTCAATCCTATCGCAAATCTTCAGACCATTTTGCAAATGCGCTCGACCACGTTCGCGGTGTTATCTACGAAAAGAACTCAAATAAATTGATCTGTAAGGCGTTTGACAAATTCTGGGATCACGACGACAGGCGAGCATGCACGAACTGTATCGATTGGTCGACCGTGACTGCCACGAAGAAGGAGGATGGCATGTTGGTGAAGGTATTTTACTATCAAAATAAGTGGCGAGTAGCTAGTAATGGTTGTATTGACGCAATGAGGGCTGAATTGAGGGACGCAAACTCTTTCGAAAGGGAATCAGTTGGAACTCTCTTCGTAGATGCTCTTCCTGGCAAAGACTTTAATTTTTTTTCGCAGCAGTTGCGAAAGGATCGCACTTATGCGTTCGAGCTCTGCCATCCCAGCAACCCAATCGTAGTCCGATATCAAGCTCCAGCTCTGTACCATTTGTGCACCCGTCTTCAGAATACGGGCGAATTAATTATAGACGACGACAGCATTAACGTACCCCGTCCAGAAATTGTTGACTTACCAGAGGGAAAAAATGGGGGCGAAATATTGGACTATTTAGTTCGATTAGCTGAGAACATGACCTCCAACGAGGAAGGATTCGTTCTGTGTGACGCACAAGAACATCGAGTAAAAATCAAGTCAAAACAATGGAAAGAAGCAGCAAAGCAAATTGGAGCTTGAAAGGCCTTAAGAACCAACCCCTACCCCTACCTTTTTCTAAAAATTCCGCTCTCTAAATTCCTTCATCTTAACGTCCTTTCCTCTTTTTCGCTTCTTCCCCTCACCTTGAAGGCCCAATTTTTGTCCATCTTCACCATCGACATTTCCGTCGAGCTCCTCGTTCTTATAATCAACGTCATAATCCTCCCCATATTTCCCCTCATCCTCTCCCAAAATCACCACATCCCCTTTTGGTTTCTGTCTACGTTTTCTCACTTTCTTCGCCACATCAATGGTTGCATAATCCAATCCACCAACCCCCAGAATATCTCGATCAATTCCACCTCCCTGTACACCCGGAAGGGAGATTTTTCTCCTCTTCGGAGTGACTATTTCCCCCTCTTCACCCTTGGAGCTACCTTTTGTGCCACTAGTATTTTCGATCCCATCGAAAATTCCTCCCTTTTTGACAATAATTTTTGTACCGCTGACGACACTATCGCTGAAGCGTACACCCTTTCGCTGTGATTGTTCATGTGCTGATTGCAGGCTGTTATTGTTATCGGCAATGCGATCACCATCATCATCACCATCACCATCACCATCACCATCGTCATCACCATCACCATCGTCATCGTCATCGTCATCGTCATCGTCATCGCCACTGCCATCCCCAAACATGTCAATATCACCCTCTAAATCGAAAACATCACTTGTTTTCTCCTGAACTACATGTTCGTCTTTTCTGGCATCGCTTTCACTCGCGTACTTTTCCTTGAGTTTAGTCTTTGCCGTGGTGCGGTCTTGTAAGCATCCTTGCGATCCGTCGAGCACCTTGAAAACCTTCTCCAACAAAGCAGCGGATTCACAGTTGCCCTTAAAAAGCGAATTAAGCGAAAAAGGATCTTCCGGATCTGGAGATCAGACGGAGCAGAGCAAATCACGACGAGTCAGCATGAGGCGAAATCCTCGACTAGTGCGCATACAGACGCCTTTTCTGGCATACAGACGCCCCCTTTTTGCGGCACTTCACCCCCGACTTTCTTTTAGTGCTGCTATTGTACACTCACCTGCTATATATCGAGGCTTACCACCATCTTCTGGATTGACCAAAAGAATATTGTCCATTTTTTCCTTCAATAAAGCCTTCTGCTCGCTCTTGCTGATTGTCACTTCCTTCCAACTCTGCCCCCTCCCTTCCTCCGAATCTTCCTGTACGTCCAAATGAATATCATAGTCCAGGCGGGTCCGACTTATCAAATCATTCTTCACGCTGGCCTTGATTTCTCCTTCCCGTGCCTCCCTCAAGGCAATCATGTGTAATATGAATCCCTTCATTTTGATGCCGATCGCGCTCTTGGTTTCCAGGCTCTCTACATATTCACGACTTTTGTGGTTGGGTACTACGTCCATGGGCAACGGCAACTGTCGCCCATCCTTCAAGCTCTTGGATGATTGTGATTGTGATTGTGCTTGTGCGGCCAAATTGAATGCAGTTTCCAGGTCATCGTCGTCCACAACTTCGTGCGAGGTAGAGTCACGGCTGTCACCGTTGTCTTCACCTTCGAGCTTCATTTCACGACGTCTGCGCCCAGCCATGGCCCTATCCAGGCCTTTCACCAAGTGTGTGAATCTGATGAATTTTTTCCAAGAAAAATGATATGAGTCGGTGAGAGACATTGCACCAACGTGAAAGAAATTTAAAAAGAGAAAGAAAACGAAGGCGCAAATGGCAGTGCAAGCGACACAACAACTATGAGTGAGCAGGTAGCACACACTCACCTCTCCTCTCCTCCCAAATACTCAGTCATACTGGCTGTAACATCTTCAATCCCACCTGGCAATTTCACATCACCCCCGAGCACGTCCTCATTTACTGTCCCAGTTCGTCTTTCACTAGCACGATCGCGGTACGTTGTCGAGGGCTCGTACTTCTCGCCAGCTTCCTTAGCTTTCGCCCTTCGGCGTCGCTCCGCATAATACTTTCCTGTCAATTTTTCCTTCGTCGGGGTGTCACCATCCTCATCTCCGCTATCATCAACATAGTCATCGTCATTGCTTTTGCTCTTGTTTTTCTTCTTGCGCTTGTACTCTTCCTCAACAGCTTCCTTAGCTATTTGGCGGCTGTCCTCTCTTTGGTTGACGAGCAGGGAGAAGGAGGAGTTGTCCATAGGGGAAAAGGGAAACAGATGATAAAGTCAAAAACGTAACAGCTGCAGCTATGGCTATGCAGGTGGTCAATATGCTGAACCGACACTGGAGAGGACTTTGGAGCGAAATGACAAGGAAGTTTTTTGGGTTGGTGGGGGGGACAGGAAGTATTCTCGCTCAATTTAATTTTTTAACGTCAATATCTCTTCTCCCGCCCCATTTTAGTGAGGTAATACGCCGGAAGAGCAAGATTTAAACTTGTACTAGCTTAAAACCATCAAAATCACACACCACCATCGGCGCACTGCGTTTTCTAGCCACCTAGCAAAAACAGGGCCTAGCAACAGTTTTAAGGTGCCTGTTCCGACGAAGCAGAAAGTTGATATAACATGCCTCTCAATCCTGTAGATGCTTTCTTTGGTGGAGACGTCTCTGCTGCCGCTGCCCTTGAAGATGCCAAAGATTTGTCTGTCCGAAAGATAAAGAAAAAGAACAAGTCTAGACAAGATAAGAAGCAGATCGACGAAGGGGTGGCGAAGGCTATGGTCTCCAGGAAGTCGAGAAAGGAGAGGGAATTGGAAGAACGTTTTGGGGGCAATGAAATTGAGGACCTGGGAGTTGACATCGATGAAAATGATGTTAGCGACGACGGTGGGGGGGAGGAGTCCAGGGCAGGGGCTGTCAGCAAAATGAAGGTGAAGAAAAGAAAAGAGAAAGAGAGAAAACAAAACTTTTCTCCCCCATCCCCTGAGACCCCAAAGAAAGTAGGAAATGAGCAGCCTGCCAAAAAGTCTGACAATTTGAGTGAGCGTGTCGATGCGAATGAGGTTGTAGATTCGAGCGAGGTTGTAGATTCGAGTGAGCCGACTACTAAAATTGCCTCCAAAGACAAACTTACAGGCGCAAAGAAGAATAGGATTAAGAGCAGGAGCAAGCAGAAAAACATTAAGAAGGATAACAGGGCCCTGGGAGAAAAGCCAGAGTGGTTAGTGGCTGATGGGGGAAAGGGGGGTAGACCAATGACGAAGGAAACGAGAGATTATTTGAGAGGAAAAACGGGCAGCGCGAGTGATGGCGGTGGCGGTGGCGGTGGCGGTGAAAGTGGCGGTGGCGGTGAAAGTGGCGGTGGCGGCAGCGCTGTGGCGGGGATGAGCGAGGAAAAGAGGAAGATGAAGGAGGAGAAAAAGAGGAAATTGAGGGAAATTCTTGAGAGAGACAAGAAGAAATTTAAGAATGCATTAAAAAAATGAGCATTGGTGAAA
>ERZ651776.5415-NODE-5415-length-11064-cov-19.404751_pt1 | contig 11064 bp, 5 predicted proteins | sample MGYA00514761_ERZ651776 | MGnify/ENA metagenome assembly ERZ651776 | reverse complement strand
TTTTAGATATAAATTGTAAAGTGCACCAAAATTCAAGCTTACTTTTTTTGTTGGATGAACCCTTAGAAATAGAGGAATGCTAATGTATTTTAGGCGATGTTTTCCTAACGAATCTAAGATGGGAAACGTATAACTTACAGGAGTATAATTTGCACCTGTGACTAAGCCAGCGGTTTTTGACAACCTATATTCTAGGTGAATGAGCGCTCCAACAGTTAAAGTAGGAGAGGAGGTACTCAAAGTTGCATTTATTCTGTTTATTTCCGGCCCACCATAAAGGCTCCATTTTGAATACGATTCACCCAATCCGGGCCCTCTATTATATTGTTGAAACAATAAGGCTCCTCCTTGTGCAACAATATTGGTAGAGATAAAAAGGAAAACAATAAAAAGACACTTTGAATAATTAAACATGCCGAGGCTTTACTATTATAACCCTAATTTTTCACAAAAATTGTTTTAGAGAAAAACAAACTTTTTTAGGCCCCTATATTTCTTTTTGAAACTCTTCTTTGAGACTTATAGCTCTATTCGTATTGATAGAGATCCCCATTTTTTTCGGTGTACTGCTTTTTATCTAAATCGTAAATTGTACCTGTTTTTTGATCAATAATTTTATTCCCTTCAATGTGAGAATACCGATTTGCGGAGAGACCTAGGTAAAGAAAAATACTAAGAATAAAACATCCAATAATGATAGCGAAAGCGGTTGATAGATTTTTCATATGCTTTAAAATTTCTTAGGGCAAAGAATGGAATCTTAATTTAAGATTATGATTTGCTCATGTCAACAACAATAATTATTAAAGTAATGATTGTTGTAATAACTACAGTAATTCCTACAAGTGCCATAAATTTTTATTTTTTTAAAGATAGTAAATCTCTCAAAAAACTACATTTTTATTTTTCATTCATAAGCTAAAATATAAATTGAGTTAGATAATTTTGTAACTTGCTTTAAACTAGCACACTATGAGTGACTTAAAATACTTATTTGCTTATTCTATTCCACTGATGACGTTGGTATCCATTTCTTATAATGGTATTTTGACTTTTGCGACCCCTCTTTATGCTTTTATTTTTATACCCTTATTAGAGATTATTTTAAAAGATTATGACAGAGAGTATTCAGAATCTCAGAAAGAGAAAAGGCTAAATAATATTTTATTTGACATTCTACTTTATCTAAATATTCCTTTTGTATTTGGTCTTTTAGCCTATGGTTTTTGGGTATTGGAAACAAAATCCTTGTTGCCCTTTGAAATGGTAGGTATTGTTTTATCCTTAGGTATTTTATTGGCTACTAATGCCATTAATGTAGCTCACGAATTAGGCCACAGAAAGACTCAACGGGAACGAACACTTTCAAAATTATTGCTGCTGCCTTGCCTTTACATGCATTTTTATTTAGAACATAATTTTGGACATCACAAAAATGTAGCAACTCCCGAAGATCCTGCCACTTCAAAGAAAAATCAAAGTGTATATCATTTTTGGATTACCTCTGTTTTAAAGCAATATAAGAATGCTTGGCAAATTCAACTTTCGATTCTTGCAAAAGGGAATCACACTTATTTTTCTCTCAAAAACGACATGCTGTGGTATTCTATTTTTCAACTGTGTTATTTGGATCTCTGCTTTCTGTTTTTTGGAATATCAGGGCTGCTTTTTGCACTGGCTGTTGGGGTTTTGTCTTTTGTTTTTTTAGAAACAATCAATTATGTAGAGCACTATGGATTGGTTAGAAAGAAACTTCCTTCTGGTCGTTACGAGCGTGTTCAAACACATCATTCTTGGAATTCTAATCACATCATTGGACGCATTGTTTTATATGAATTAACCCGTCACAGCGATCATCATTTTAAGGCATCAAAAAAATATCAAATTTTGGAAAATAAAAAAGAAAGCCCTCAACTTCCTTTTGGCTATCCTACATCAATCCTATTATCCTTAGTTCCTCCTCTATGGTTTTGGATCATGAATTCTAGAATTCCAGAATAAAAACAGTTCAACAGTCTTTTTAAAAATGTTTTGTAAATTTAGAATCAACTATTTTATAAAACTATAAATAAATTTCAAATGAAAAAACTATTTTTATTTCTGGCCTGTAGCATATTTTTATACAACTGTGAATCAGGTACATCATCCTCTCAAGCGATGATTAAATTTGAAAACAATGTAGCGACTACAAAAAACTTCTTTCAAGCCTTTTCAGATAAACAGCTTGATAATATGGAGGGTTATGTCTCAGAGGATTTCACTTGGTCTCCACCTCCAACAGGAGTAGATTCTTTAGACGTGAGCACTTGGAAAGCCACTATGGCAGGGTTTAATGCAAGCTTCAATGAAATTGAATTTACCAATGCCCAATATTATGCGGGATTGGATGAAAATCAAAAACCCAATGGCGATGTTCGTGTGTATGGAACTTGGAAGTCCCTGAACGCGGATACTAATGCGCCTGTACTAATGGATTACTATGCCGTACTTTTTTTTAATGAAGAAGGCAAAATTCAACACCAGAGTGAGTGGTATAATGCTTCAGATTTAAACCAGAATGCCCTTACAGATGTAGCCGTTATTATTCCACTAACAAAAGGATTTTCAGTTTGGAATAAAGGCTTTATGGGAGACAAAGAAAATCGGGAAAAATTTTGCGATGATTCTAGGACCTTAGTATTACGAGATGTAAACGATCCGAACAAAGTGTCGGTTTATTTATATGATGTAAACATGGCGAAGCTTGGGCAAATGATGATGGATCCAAAATTTGCAGAATTTGCCATTTCAATAGGGGAAGACCTTGAAAACAAAAAGGTTTACATTCTGAATTCACTGTAGAAGACATAAATATTATATTAAAAAACACTTTTTTTACGAATAAATGCGTGTTTAACTTTTAAACTTTCTGTTAAAGCGAAGTGTGTTTGATCATAGTTTGTCTTGAATGAATCATTCAGCAAGCACAATTACTGTTAAATCAATTCATTTATCTTACTTTAACACAAATAATTTAAAATTTAGTCACTTGAGACCATTAATTTATTTGAGAATCTTGATAACTACTTTTGGAATAATTAGTCATTCTTTTATAACTTCTTGGGTTAATGATTTTTTCGTGTATAGTGAAAATTTCAGTATTGAATCTTATTCTTCAAATAATATTGATCCCTCAAACTCTACATTTGACTCCACTGTGAACAGTCAGATGATTATTTCTCAAGTCAGATTAGATGATCCCACAATCATTTTTAATGATCTTACTAAAATCTTTGGAGATCCAAATTTCGACCTTACAGCCACATCAAGTAGTACAGGTTCCTTTTCATACACATCAGATAACCAATCAATCGCCACAATTTCAGGAAATACAATTACTGTCAAAGCTGCTGGGTCAACTCTAATAACACTAACTCAGGCCCCTGACCTTAATTATAATTCGGGAACAGCAACTATGACACTAACTGTTGTAAAGGCAACACCATCATTTTCTGTTTCAAATGTAATTGCAACCTATGGAGATCTACCTCTTTTAATTGGTAATTCACAGATTACCTTAAATGAAGAACAGGAATTTAAAAATTTAGATGTTAGTTCCTCTGATACCTTTGTTGCAACAATTAGCACCACATTATCAGACGTATTGGATGGAACTTATAGAAACAATAAAATTATTTTAAAAAACGCCGGTCAATCAACTATTACCATTTCTCATCCTGAGACAACAAATTACAATGCTGGTTCTGTCACCTTAAATTTGCAGATAAACAAATTAACCCCAACTTTTAGCCAACCCTTTGGATACCTTTATGGAGAAATGCGTGAGGCGGGAACTTTGAATCTTAGCACACCAAATGGGGAACTCATTTCTGAAGTTGTTTTTGCCTCATACGGAACTCCAACAGGAAGTAATGGAGATTATGAAATTGGAAATTGTCATGCCACAACTAGTCAAGCCAAAACTGAAGAATTGGCTCTAGGAAATAGTTCTTTTCAAATTAGTGGATGGACCAATAACATCTTTGGTGATCCATGTGGTGGTGTAATAAAAGATTATTATGTCAAGGTTAAATACGGTCAAGACACCTATGACTTGAGTGATTTGACCAAATTAACCACAGATGATGATTTTGAAAGAACTGCTGTGACTGATAGTGACGGTTCAATCACTTTTTCAAGTTCAAACCAAGGGGTTATTAAAATCAATTCCAGTACACAATCTGGAACTGGTACCGTTGGTAGCCATGAAATTATTGGTGGAGGTCAAACTGTGATTACTGTTTATCAAGAGGCAACAAGTAATTTTAATTCCATCTCCACCAGTTATACTGTAACCGTCAATAAAGTTGACCCCACCATAATATTTAATGATATTACCAAAGACTATGGAGATCCTGATTTTGATCTTTCAGCAACATCCAATAGCACGGGTGCTTTTACATATTCCACTACAAACGACTCTGTTGCTGTTGTTACTGGTAATTCGATTTCTCTTGTAGGGGCGGGTTCAACTATTGTAACCTTTCAACAAGCTGAAGATTCTATATACAATTCAGCTACAGTAACCATGACATTGACTGTCCTCAAAGTTGACCCCACGATAATATTTAATGATCTAACCAAAGACTATAGAGACCCTGATTTTGATCTTTCAGCAACATCCAATAGCACGGGTGATTTTACATATTCAATTACAAACACCTCTATAGCTGTTGTTACTGGTAATTCTGTTTCTATTGCAGATCTGGGTTCAACTGTTGTAACCGTTCAACAAGCTGAAGATTCCAATTACAATTCAGCTACAGTAACCATGACGCTAACTGTTTTAAACACTATTTTTGTTACCGAAAACTGTTTACCTGTAGATTCTAATTATTATGAATCTTCTTTTTCATTGGTGGGAATGAACACTTCTATTATTGATGGGGATTATGTTAGACTTACCACAGACGAAAATTTTCAAAACGGATCTGTTTGGAATAATAATCGGATTTCATTGAATGAAAATTTTGTTCTTGATGGGGAAATATATTTAGGAAATAAAAATAATGGTGCTGATGGAATAGCCTTTGTTTTTCAACCCAACTCTACTGACTTAGGAGAACCTGGAGGAGGATTGGGATATCTAATAAATCAGAACAATGATCCTAACACTGGAATATCTCCTTCAGTGGCAATTGAATTTGACACGTATTACAATAGACAAATGGATCCATCGGCTGATGACCACATAGATATAAACATAAATGGTCAAAGAACTAATTCCCTGGTAATTCCTGCAATTTCAATGAGTGATTTAGAAGACGGACTCTGGCATTCTATCGAGATAGGTTGGGAGGCAGATACTTCTACTTTGGGACTCAAATTTGATGGCGAGGTGATTTTTTCTACTAGTTACAATGCTATAGATCAAGTTTTTGGAGGAAATCCATATGTTTATTGGGGATTTACAGCAGCAACTGGAGGAGCTAGAAATGAACAAAGGATTAAATTTTCTCGAATATGTTCCACAGATGAGCTGACCTCAACAATTTCAGCAACTGCGACTACTATTTGTGAGGGTGATACGGCAAGTTTAAGCGCTACAGAAGATGATGCAACTTATCTCTGGTCAAATGGAGCTACAACCCAAGGTGTTGTTGTATCTCCGACAGCAACAACCTCCTATACTGTTCGAGTCACAAAGAATGGAATAAGTTCCACAAGTTCAATTGTTATTGAAGTACTAGACAGCGAAATTACCGCTACAGCTACAAGTGTATTTGAAAATGCAACAGTAACTTTAAGTTCAAGTGTCACTGGCGCAACTTACTTATGGTCTACCGGGGCAACCAGCAGCAGTATTTCTATTACTCCCACAGAAACTACGAGCTATACAATTCAAGTGACAAAAAATGGAGTAACGTGTTCCAATAGCATCGAGATTGAAGTAATTCAAGGAAATGGTTTAAATTTTGAAACACCAGTATGTGCTAACCAAACGGTTACTCTTACTACAGATATAACCAGTGCCACTTATTTATGGTCTACCGGGGCAACTAGCAGCAGTATTGAGGTACAGCCCTCAGAAACGACAACTTACACAGTACAAATAAGTAAAAACGGCGTTACATGCGATCAACATTTTGTTGTGGAAGTATACAAGGATTACGATTTTATTCTATCAGAAATTAGTAATCCATTAAATGAAAATGGGGTGACGGCCAACTTCAAGGTTTCTTTATCCCAAGCCCCTGCAGAAAAGGTTTATATTCAATTAACCAATCAAAATCCTGAGCATATATTTATTGCGGCGGAAGAACTTTTGATCGAGTTTGATCCACTTAGCTGGAGTGTTTCAGCTGTAGTTAACCTATATCCAGTTGATGACGATTTAACAGAAGAGGAAACACAAGAGTTTCATATTGGCATTGAAGTTGCTAGTAATTCAGACATCGCTTATTTGTGTACCGTATCTCAGACTTTAACAGGACAAATCCTTGATGATGATGCTAATGAGGCGGGTATTGAAATTAGTATTGTAGATCCTTTAACGGGAGAAAACGGGAATGAAGGAAGCCTCAAAGTAGTTTTAACCTCCCAACCCAACGCTCCAGTTCAACTAAATTTTAGCTCTTCAAATACCGCTGAGGGAGAAGTTTCTAATGATGTAATTACCTTTATCAGTTCCAATTGGGATATTCCTCAAACGATAATTATTAAGGGAATTGATGATGCTCCTCCTTTTCCCGATGGACCCATAGATTATTTTATTTTACTTGATAGCATTAACACAGATGATGATAATTATGCTGGAATAGATCCCAGTTCACTCTCACAACATCAAATGACCAATCAAGACAATGATGCACCTGGAATTTTCTTATCTGTAAAAGATGATAATTATAGAACTAGTGAAGATGGAACCGATGTTGTGGTTTATTTTGAATTGTTATCTTCTATTAGCGCAGGAGCATCGGTAACCATTCCTTTGTCATTATCTACTGTGGAGGATGAGATACAACTTTTGGAAACATCACTAACGATTTTACAAGAAAACTGGGATAAACCCGAGCGCAATCAAATTACACTCACGGGCTTAGATGATTTCATTTTGGATGGCACCCAAGAAGTTATCTTGATTACGGGAGATCCGGTGTCAGAGGAACCACCTTATGACCAGTTGGGGGCTTCAGGAGTTGTAGATGTGGTGTTTTATAATGAGGACAACGAGGTGCCTGGTTTGGAGATAGGAACTCCAGAAGCCCTCTCTGAAAATATGAATTCTACTCTAGTGCCAATTCGACTTACTCAATTGCCAAATGCGGAAGTTACATTAACATTGTTTTTATCAGACTATTCTGAAGTTGCTATTGGAAGCACTGCTTTGATTTTCACCCCAGAAAACTGGGATGTCTATCAAGAAATAGAATTATTTGGAGTGGATGATCCTATAATAGATGGTGATATTAACTCCTCTCTTATTGTTCAGATTAGTGATGCTACTTTAGATAAAGATTATAAGCTTTTAAAAGATGTGTCAGTCTTACTTTTAACCTTAGATAATGAAGATTTTGATAATGACTTAATCTTAGATATTGATGATAATTGTGCTATTATTTCAAATCCCGATCAATTAGATACAGACCAAGATGGTGTAGGAGATCTTTGTGATGAAGACAGAGACAATGATGGCATTTTAAATAGTGTAGAGCAGGAAATTGATTTGGACGGAGATGGATTAACCAATGATATTGATTTGGATAGTGATGGAGATGGTTGTTTGGACTCCATTGAGGCGGGGATAATTAGTGTTTCAGAAGCTGAAAATTTAATTGTAGATGAAAACGGATTGGTCCTTGATTCCAAAGCGTATCAAACCCCTTTGGATTTAGACGAAAATGGTGTATCGGACTATTTAGAATATCAAGCAGGACCTTCCACAGAAGTTTTTTTGCCGGAAACAGTTGATTTTACTTCAGGTACTACATTCACAATTGGGCTGACAAATTACACCTCTACTGCTGTTTCCTATCAATGGCAAATAAGTACAGATGGCGGTGTGAGCTTTGAAAACGTAGCTAATTCAACAAATTTTTCTGGGGTTAATTCAGACCAGTTGACCCTAAATAATGCAAGTTCGAGTGATAATAAAACCCAGTTTCGTGTTGAGATTACCTCTTTATTTATTTGTTCAGATCCGATTACATCTAGTGTAGCTGTACTTTCTTTAAACGAACTGATTATTCCCAATGCTATTTCACCTAATGGTGACGGTATTAATGATAATTTAGAGATTATTGGGTTAGAAAAATTTGGCAGCCATACCCTTGAAATATATAACCGTCTTGGGCTTAAATTATATGAGATTAATTCTTATCAAAACGATTGGAATGGGTATTACAATGGAAGTCCATTACCCAATGGAACCTATTTTTATATATTATATATGGATGGAGATATTAAAAAAGGATTTATTTATTTAAACAGAAATTAAAATGAATAAACGATCTTCCTTTATATTATTTTTTTGTTGTCTTACTTCCCTTCTAAGGGCACAACAGGAAGCTTCTTTTTCATTATATATGTTTAATCATCAAGCGATTAATCCAGCTTATGTGGGTGCGACAGGGGTTACTCAAATTACAGCGGGGACAAGAAATCAGTGGAGCGGGATAACAGGAGCTCCTGAAACACATGCCTTTAGCATAAGTCATTTGGTAAAAAATAAAAACGTTGGAGTAGGTCTTTCTAATGTTACAGATAATATTGGGCCTACTAAAAGAGTTAATATTGCTGTTGATTTGTCTTATCACCTCCCATTGAATGACACAGGAATGAAGTTGGGACTTGGTTTAAAAGTCAGTAATAGATCGTTTCGTTTGGACCCCTCTATATTGTCGCCAACAACTTCGGGGGATTCGTTTTTGAGTAACACACCACTTGATGATTCAAGCCCTAACATTGGTTTTGGACTGTATTTACAACACCCAAATTTTTATTTGGGTGTTGGACTTCCTTATTTTATCCAAGACGAAGAGCTTTATCTAAATCGATATTACTATGCTATCGGAGGTTTTTTAGTTAATTTAAATTCTTTTGTACAAATCAAGCCAAGCATTTTATTCCAAAAAATGGAGGCGAATCCCTTGGTATATGATGTGAGTATTTTATTTTCTTATCAGGACATTTTTTTTCTAGGGCCTCAATATAGAGCCAATGTTCAAAATGCATTTCCCAATCAAAATACAGCCGGGTTTTATGGGATTTTAACAGGGCTTAATATTACCAATAATCTGACAATTGGATATGCGTATCAGGGTACTTTAGCAAATATTAATATTGGAATTACAAATACCTCGCATGAAATTCTTTTACGCTTTCAGTTAGGGTTAAAGGAAATTGGATTTTTACGATCACCAAGACTATTTTGACATGAAAAAGCAATTGATTTTTATTTTTTGTTTTTATTCTTTTTTGACTCAAGGTCAGAATAAAACAATTCCAAGCAGTACTAAAGCGCTACTTTTAGAAAAGACAATAGATACAAATAAGGGACTAGTTCCCTTTTTGAACAACACAGCAGAGGATGAATTTGGAGTGCTTCAAATTAAAGGAATTGAAGATAGTAATCGCATCGAGTTTTTATATATCACTGCAAAAAAAATGAAAGGTGAAAAGTTAAAGCGCAATAGAATTCGTTCTAATAGTACTGTCTTCAATTTAGCTAAAGCTACAATAGACACCCTAACAAAAACTCTTGTTGAAGACCAATTAATTTTTGAATTGAATACTAGCTTTCAGGAAGGTCCAGCAACCTATGATCGTAATTTAAACACTTTATATTTTACCAGAAATGTGGGTGAAATGGGAACAGATAATGAATATCAATTAAATATTTTTGAAACGTCATATCCGAAGGAGTTAGATAAAGAACCTCAAGTCCCTATTTTTGAAATTGATGGAAATTATTCAAACATGCACCCAACTTTTGATAGCCAAGAAAAGACGCTTTATTTTTCTAGTGATAGGCCGGGAGGTTTTGGGGGGATGGATTTATATAAAGTGCAAATTACGGATGAAGGTAGCCTTGGAGACCCCCAAAATATGGGTCCAGAAATAAACACTTCATCGGATGAAGTATTCCCTTTTATTTATGATAAAGGAGTAGTATTTTTTTCTAGGAAACGCACTGATGAAAATGGATTTTTAGATCTATTTATGGGGCAAATTCACTCAGAACAAAAATGGGTAATAAGCCAATTGAAAGAACCCTTTTTATCTGAAAGTGATGATTTTGGGTTTTCTTTAGATCCAAAAACTAAATTGGGAATTATGAGCTCCAACCGAAAGGGTGGTATGGGGAAAGATGACAATTATTATTTTATTTATACCCCAGAAATAAAAGGAATTGAGGATGTATATACCTTTACTCCAGACACGCTATTTGTAACTACAGAAGGCGTATCCAAAAATGATCAAGCTAGCATGATTTCAGAAGACCCACTTCAAGTTTTAATAGACAAAAAAGTGGTTTTAGAAAACAATTCTGTAAATGGGAATTTACAATTGAATGAAGACGGTAGCTTTTGGTATTTAGTCAAAAATCCTTTAATCCTGAAAGACAGCTTTCAATATCGATTAGAATCGAAAAACAATACTTCAAAAGCCATCTCTGTTTATTTAAATGGAACTAAAGCCGCTGCTAACGCTGAAAAAGAAAATATCGAATTTATAATTAGACCTATTTATTATGAATTTGACAAAAGTGACTTATGGGCGAAATACAAAGAGCGATTTGATGAATTGGTTAGGTTTCTGGATCAATATCCTGAGGTAGAATTGACCGTTAAGGCTTATACTGATGCAAGAGGATCAGCCGATTATAATTTAATGTTATCGAAACAAAGGGCAAATTCAATCATAGATTATCTAAAATCTAAAATGAAAAACAAAAATAATATTGATGCTATAGGTTATGGTGAGACTACGATTGAAAACAATACCTATAAGAATTATCTTTTAATAGCAGGGATTACTAGGGATGAGAAAATAAGTAATTCAATGATGTCCAAGCTTAGTAAT
>ERZ651776.5412-NODE-5412-length-11069-cov-3.215975_pt1 | contig 11069 bp, 9 predicted proteins | sample MGYA00514761_ERZ651776 | MGnify/ENA metagenome assembly ERZ651776 | reverse complement strand
CGTTTACCTTTAATTCCCTCTTCTGTGGAACAAAAGACGTCCGCCCTATCCCGACGCAACCTTCGTTTGTCAGTTACCCGCGTCAAACCACCAGTCCCAGGGAGCACAGCGAGGAGTGGAACTTCGGGCAGAGCCACCGAAGAAGTACTGTCATCAGTAAGCATGATATGGTTGCATGCCAGAGCTAGCTCGTATCCACCGCCAGCACATGCCCCTTTGATCGCTGCTATATATTTCTGACCACTGTCTTCCTCTGCAGCTTCAAAAGTATTCCGCGTTTCATTAGTGAATTTACAGAAATTTACCTTATGAGCATGGTCCGCCCCACCCAACATTCGAATATTTGCTCCAGCACAAAAGACACGGTCTTTACCTGACTGCATTACGACAACTTTTATTTCTGGATGCTCAAAACGCATCCGCTGCACAGCATCCGCTAATTCAATATCAACACCCAAGTCGTAGGAATTAAGTTTAAGCTCATAGCCTTCAAAAAGCCCTGCACTCTCGTCGACATCCATTATAAGTCGTGCGATAGCTCCGTTGTACTCAACGCGCCAGTGGCGGTACATGCCAGGGTTGGTTTGAAAGTTTATTAACTCAGTCATTGCTACCGCTTTAGGTTGCTTCGATTCTATCAACCACAGTATGCATAGTTTTTCATCGTAATATATGTAATATTTTGCTAAAAAAATAAAAATAGATGCTATTTATGATTTATAATGCATCAACTTTACAGCTTTGCAAAAATTGTATTTTTTGACGGTGATTTAAGAAGGACCAAGCTTGTGGATGTCTATCAAACATCCTCAAGAAATATTCTTACCCATGCTATCAGAAGTTTTACCGAGTAATTTTAAATATTTTTGTCAGTAAATAATGCAAGTTTTTTCAATTCGAAATGTAATCTAAAACTGTAAACTTCATTCGACTCTGAGACGAACAGGCGCTTTTTTGCACTTACAAAGTACTTGCCTTATTCCTATTAGCTTGAATTTAATTGCTGAGCCTTGATTTTACGTCAAATCTCTTTTGTAGCAAACTAACATTATTTGCCGCGCAGATAGGCTAAAACTCCAACCACAATCGCCACTCCAACGATGGCTTGAGGTGTTACGGCAGACACAAACAACGAGATGTTTGTTACCACGCTAATCACGTAATCTCCCGAATCTTCCCCCAACAATAAATAAGTTAGTACAAGGACAGCAAGTAACAGACCCAAACCCTCAGCGCCTCTAAGAAGCAATGACCTTATTTGGGTAAACAATTTGTCCATCTTAGACATACTAACATCCTACCTTGTTGGAGGAAAAATTTTAAATGTTTACTTTTGTTGGAAGAGTGCCAGTACCACACCTAGAGAAATCAAGCCTGCAAGACCTGCACCACCTAATTTTGATACCAGATTTGTGATATTACCAACTACGTCGCCAAGAAAGGCCATATTACCGGGGCCCACTAAAAGTGACGCGACAATGGCAAGAGCCAAGAGGGCGATTACGACTTAGGTCAGGCTACCAACCATTTTTTTTGCATTTGCTAACATAAGTTCTTTCCTCATTTTGATGCTGTAGTTCGTTAATTGACTTCAGTGCGCAAGTTATTCTGTGTAATTTTGCCGCACGTCAAGCTTTTAGTTCACTAAAGCGCCTCAATAACTAAATATGGACAGACCAACAAAATGAGGTATTTTGTTGAATTATATGGACTATTTGTGGATTTAGACCACTTTTTAGTGTTGCAATTTTCCCATTATTTAAATGAAAAATAAGGTAAATTACTAAAAATAATCAGAAAATATATGTAATTAAACAGGTATAAACACTTCCAAGAAATATTGATTATGGAATAGAAAATATAAATTTTTATTTAAAAGAGATATGGAATTACATTATTTTAAGTAGTCTCGTAAAAAGTAATGCAGTTCATATAGATCAGGTAAGATAAGGGAAAAATACATGCATGGCCAACCGGGCGCTCCGATAAATCTGAGTAACAAGAAAATTAAATAACACTAACATAATGTGCCCAGGTATTCTGGCGGAGTTATCGAAGTTGTTGATTATTTAAAAAGCTTTAAAAGTCTGAGTGGTGTGGGTCCGCTCTATGCCATCGATGGTGAGAACATTATCATTCATAAAAAGTCCAATATCGTCTCCGTCCGGCACATAAAGCTTCATAAGCAAATCATAGTCACCACTAATTGAATAAAGCTCAGAATGGATTTCACGAAGTGCTATCTGTGCCGCAACATCATAAGTGGTGCCAGGCTTGCAACGGATTTGTACGAACAAACAACTCATAAGGTTACCTTCCAAGTTTAACTTAAAAACTGATCTTACAGCACTATGCTAAGCAATCAAATTATTCGTCAAACTAAATTTTAACATAAAATGATTTAAATAGAGCCCGCAAAGAAATAATTAATGGAGTAAAAAATTATTGAAGACAGACAGGCAGCTGCAGGCACCGTTATAACCCATGCTGCAATAATTGTAAGAAAGTGACTTCGGCGGACTAATTTTCTTCTTTTGCGCTCTTCTACGCGTACAATTTTATTGCTAGGAATCTTGACCTGAGCCAATCGCATACGGCGTTGAGCGTCCCACTCTCTAAAAAACCCAACACCAAAGACACCGCCCACAGCAATGTGCGTGGAGCTAACCGGCAATCCTAACCAACTTGCCATGATTACGGTAATGGCCGCTGAAAGCGCTACGCAGTAGGCTCGCATTGGGTTTAACTTGGTTATCTGCCCGCCAACCATTCTAATCAGCTTAGGCCCAAAAAGAAAAAGACCAAACGATATCCCAAGCGCGCCAATTGCCATCACCCAAAGTGGTATCGAGACAGCGCTGACAAAACTCCCAGAGGAAGACGCCTGAACAATTGCCGCAAGCGGCCCTACGGCATTTGCAACGTCATTAGCACCATGCGCAAAACTTAAAAGAGCAGCTGAAACTACCAATGGAATACCAAATAGTATTTTTAATGACTTGTTGCGGTTTTCTAAACCTTCTGCTTGTTTTTTTATTACTGGGATCATCACGAGCCAAATCACTATACCGATAGCCAAACCAATCATCAGAGCAGTCGAAAACTCTATTTTTATTATTTTCTTTATACCCTTTAGTGCAAGATATGCCGCAAAAGCACCCCCCATAATTCCTACTAAAAAGGGAACCCACTTCTTGGCTGCTGAAATTTTATCAGATTGATAAATAATTCGTGATTTAATTAGCCATAAAAACAGTGCTGCGATAGCCCCACCTAAAACGGGAGAAATCACCCAACTTGCCGCTATCTTATACATCGTAGGCCAATCTACTGCGGCAAATCCCGCGGCAGCAATACCAGCTCCCATAACTCCACCAACAACCGAGTGCGTAGTTGAAACTGGTGCACCTACCCACGTTGCAAGGTTGACCCAAAGCGCCGCAGATAAAAGTGCTGAAAGCATCGCGAAGATAAAAATAGCAGTCGTACGCATATTCTCTGGAGCGATTATGCCTTTGGCTACAGTAGACACAACGTCTCCACCCGCGAGCAACGCGCCTGCACTTTCGAATATGGCAGCGATGGCGATTGCCCCGCCCATACTGAGAGCATTGGCGCCCACAGCGGGACCCATATTATTGGCCACATCATTCGCACCGATATTTAGGGCCATGTAGGCTCCTAAGCCTGCAGCAATAACGACTATCAAGATATTTGCAGTATTCTCAAATAAAACCATGGCGACCAAACCAGCAAGAACAATAAATATAAGGGAAATCCCAATGTTCGTTAAGGGATGCCCGAAATAAGACGTTGCGTGGTTTACGCCAGACAGACGACCAAGATCTCTGTCTAAAGTTTCTAAGTGTCGCGGTTCATGGTCATTGTTAGCCATACGAATCTACCCTGATAATTTTGATAACTTTTGCGAAGCACTAACCGATTCAAACTTAACGTCAAAATAAATAGGGACGGATCAAGCTAAGATAAAAATCAAAACTCCATCAGCTATAAATGACAAAAAACGACCCCTTAGGTAGTTTTCAACTATTTTTTATCACGGGCCTGTTTTTCTTCTCTGCTCAATTTGTTGTTCCAAGCATTATTACTAAGGCCTAGCTCACTTGGAAGAGGTTTAGTCTTGCCAACGCTGATCTTACCACCATTTTTCAGGAACTCTTGGACAAGTGCGTCATCAGTATTTTTCTTTGTAATTTGTTTCATGGGTCACACTTTTTTATTTGGTTCAAAAATTGTGTATCAAATATATTTAGTTTTTAAAATAAATGTTTTTGTTAAAAACTCAGATTATCTTAAAGATTGATTTGAGAGGTTCTACACAATTTTATGTAAACTGGTTGCAAAAACCTTCTCTAGGTTTTTTTCGAGCAGATATGATCTCTAAAATAGAAAGTCTTGTGATCAAAAAGTTTTTCCATAAAAAAAGCTACCTAGGTTCTTCAAATCTAGGTAGCTTTTTTGTATTAATTGTTGGGCTGCTTAAAGTTTGCCAGCAGACACTGGCTCAGAAGCGACTGTGCCACTTGTTGTACCTGGAGCACTGCAACCCGAAAGAGCGATCGCGCTGAGCAATAATAATGCAGAAATTTTCTTCATGATAGCCTCTAAGTTATGCCAAGTGTGCAAGTCTTAGAATGCACCTTGAGCTGATTTCCTGCATCAATATCGCCGAGTTAAGGAGACTTGGCAAGTTAAAATTCTAATTACCCTAAATTCAAAAGCGGAAATGAAACATGTTTAACTTGTCGAAACCAATCCTTTAAAATTGGAATTTTTGCCTTTTAAAATACAATCTTGAAAACCTAAAGCTTTTGTCAGTATATTCATCCGGATAATAATTTAGGAAGTTTTGAATGTCAGGAAACTATCATCGTCTGCAAAAGCGATTATATGAGATCCTAGAACCTGCTGTCTATGGTGATAAAACAAGCCGAAACTCTGATCTATTTTTTACAGCTTTAGTGGTTGTTAATGTGATTTCTGTGACTTTAGAATCCGTGCCTGCCCTTTATGAAAATTACCAAAACTTTTTTCGAACACTAGAAATAGTGAGCGTAATTATTTTCACGATAGAGTATTTCGGTCGGTTATGGTCAGCACCAAGCCAAGACACAACCAACCAGACGTGGTTAGACAAGCTTAAATACAGAATTAGTTATATATTGAGTTTTAATGGGCTTGTGGATTTAATTTCGATATTGCCATTTTATTTGCAATCCATATTTCCATATTTAGATCTACGAATTCTACGCACGTTACGGCTGCTTAGAATTCTAAAACTTTCATATTATAACTCGGCCTTTAAGGATCTTTTTGAGGCCATTTTTGAAGAACGCAAATCCTTTTACGCTGCGAGTTATTTGTTCATAGTGGTTTTAATAGTTTCATCATCCCTCATATATTTTGCCGAGCACAAAGTTCACCCAACTGGTTTCCAATCTATCCCAGGCTCTATGTATTGGGCTCTGATTACACTCACGACAGTTGGGTATGGAGACATTACCCCTGTGACAGGAATTGGACAATTCATTGCAATGCTGTCCGCTGTATTTGGTGTCGTGGTGGTTGCATTAATTACCGGTATTGTCGCTTCATCATTTAATTCACAAATGGAGCGGCGAAAAATCATTTTCGAGGATCAGGTGCGCCAGGCCCTGCTCGATGGAGTGTTAGATCAAAATGAAAAAGATGCGCTGGAGTCATTAAGAAAGAGATTTGGTATGTCTAAGAGACGCGCCGAAGAACTTATTAATCAACTAGAGCTGGAACGAAATGATAAATCTGCCTAACCCAATTTCCCGATAACTCCACAGCGATAAGTATATTTCAGACATTTGAAAATTAAGTCGATCAAGACCAAAACAGTAGAGTTTACCCTTTTATTTTGACCGCTGTGCCAATGACAGAAACCAAGATGTCGTCATTTCTACGCATTCCTAAGGGAACTAAATCAATGCTAAGTCCTAAAACACAATTAGCTTCTTGCTGGATAGCTTTAGACTTTAATTCCAAGATAGCGAGTTCCAGAGATTGGCTCAGTGCGTCCGGCCTCTTCGGCCTTCGCCGACGAATTTTGTTAAACAAACTGGAAATCCACGAAGATCTCTGATTTGAGAAATAAAATTCAGCTGAAACTATTCCAATACGACTTTTAACAGTCAGATTTGTGCTAGCTTCAGTGGTAACCAGAATATCTTCAAATTTATTAAAAACAGTCTCAATTGATTTTTGCGTCGATGGTATGGTGGGTTCTTTTCCAGTCAGTATCTTACTTTCAACGCGTTCCTTCACGTAGCAGGTAATGCAAAGACCGTTATAACTCTGCGCCACTTGGCTTTCAGAAAAACCCATTTTAATCGAGCATCTATCACATTTAGCCAAGTTTGACGCCTCCTGAAAATCCAATCGGGTTTTTAATTCAGTAATTATGTTAAGATAGACACCTAATAAAACATTTTGGCAAAATCACAACGATTATCATCTGGTTAATTTTTCAATCATATCTGAATTAGCCTGCATCATACGGGCTGCACCATTAAATTGCTGCTGTGCTTTGATCATATTTGTCATCTCATCAGTCACATCAACGTTTGAACCCTCAATATGACCAGATTTTATACTGGCAAAACCCATTGATCCAGGGTTTCCTACCGATATTGTGCCTGATTTTTCTGTCACTCCAAAGGTTCCATCACCCTTTTGCTTTAATCCATTAGGATTGCTAAATGACACAAGACCTATCGTTGCTAGAGCTACTTGTTCGTTACCAAACGTAGCCAGAATGTTGCCATTCTCTTCCACAGATAAATTTGAAAGTGGCGACTCGTAAGAATCAAAGGGAATTCTGATTGATTGGAATACATCAACGTTAGCTACAGGTGTATCTACAAACTTATCTTCAACCGCCACAGCACCCATTAGGAATGCTCCACTAGACGTTTTTAAAAAACCATCAGCATCCAGTGAAATGGCACCATTCCGGGTTGCTCCAAAACCTGGATCATCAGTCTTCTTAGTTACAAAATAACCGTTTCCAACTAGTGCAAGATCAAGAGCACCGCCCTTTGCTAAAAGCGAGCCCTGTCCATCACTGCGGCGCGTTTCTTCAACATTAGAACCTTTTCCAACTAGTGAAGCTTCTACCGCGTCGGCAGTTCTGCCATTAAACAATTCAGAAAAAGAAACTGAGCTTTTTTTATAGGCTGTTGAATTTGCGTTCGCAATATTGTTTGAAATCACTTTCAACTCATGGAGAGCCGTCTCCATACCAGTTTTAATTACAGAAAACATTTAAAAATCCTCATATAAGTCGAAAAGGATTTTGCAATAAGCATGCCACGTCACTTAAGAAATTTAAATATTAGCGTTTTTATTATTAGCCTAAAAAATCAAAGAGATTTTGACTAGTTATACGTGTAAATGTTGCTTGGGCCGCTTCTTTTGAGGTTAATAATTGCTGAAGTTTAGTTAGAAGCGCCGCCATGTCGGCATCCTCAATATCAGAAATATCTTCTGTGAGCGCGACTATTGTTTCTTGCGTACTATCAACGTAATTATCTGCCGTCTTTGCCGTCACACTCAGATCTTGCTGATGTTTATTGAACTGTTCTAAAACTTTAGTAAATTGGTCACCTAACTCCGAGTTTTTAAGTTTATGAGGAACAACGTAATCATCATTAAAGCCAGTTTGTGCGCCACCGATTGTTTTCCTAATACCAATGGATTTTGAAACATTTGGGCCTAAATCAGTCGAATAGTTCTCAATTTTTACATCTGCAGTTGTACTGGTAAGTGTAATCTTGTTGGTTCCATCGCTTGAAGCAGTGACGCCACTACCGGCCGTGTGAGTATTAATTGCAGTTGCAAGTGCTGTGTAGTCGTTCCCATAAACAGAAGTATCAATCGTGTAAGAACTTCCACCAGCAAGAAAATCAAATTTAAATTTTGAAGCATTTCCAGCTTCTGGAAAGGCCAATTCAATAGAATTACCATCAGAGAACAAGTTCCCAGAAACCTCAGCACCCAGAGGAAAATTCATGCTATCAACAAAATTATCAACGGCATCAAAAACTGAGAATTTATTGCTGTCAGTCCCTAAATTTAAAAATACGTCATCGCCAGCAAAGTTTTGCCTCAAATGAGTGTCGTGGGACACTTGAAGTGACTTATTTGCCCCAGAGCCATCATAGGTTATCACACCGTGATTATTCAATTTAAAAGGAGCCCTTCCACCGGACAGTCCGCTGAATATAGAGCCTCCTTTACTGTCCACTTGATTTGCAAGTTGAAAAAGCTCTCCTTTCATAGCAGTCGCCTCAATCGCAAATAATTTGCGATTTTCATCCGACACAAATGGACTACCCGTCTGAGCTGTCAGCTCAAGCAATCGAGAAGCCACGTTGTGCAGTTGATCAAAGACACTATCAATTTCATTCATTCGGGATGAAACAATGGTGGCGTTTTTATTAAACTGCATTGTTTGAGCTTTATGATCTTCAGCAGCATTTAAATTAACTATATCAGTTAAATTCTCTGCTAAAAACAGGTCTTTTTTTCCCGTACTTGCCTGAGCCTGTATGTTGTTTATTTCGGCTGATTGACGCGAGAAATTGTCAATATTGCGCTGATAAATGTTAGATGTACTAATAACCATTACTAATCTCTCCTCACATTGATCTCAACAACGTATCTAATAACTCACGAGCAGTCGTTAGCACTCTCGCTAAGGCTTGATAGGCTTGCTGCTGCTCCATCAGGCGTGCAGCTTCAGTGTCAAGATCAACTCCAGAAAATTCACTTTTTCTTTCCTGAGCATCTTGAAATAAAACTTCAGCTGTCTGCAGCGTTTGATCATTCTCTTTAATCTGCATCCCTGTCTTTGAGACAAGATCACCAAAAATCTCTGAATAACCGCCAACCCCAGTACTCTCATTATTTAACGACGCTGCTAGCATATTCTTTAGGTTATTTGCGTCACCAGCATTCGATTTGGATACGAGCACCCTAAAAGTATCACCTGCCTGAGCCTGGCCTTTAAGGTCTATCGCCAAGCCCTGAAACGTAGCGCTATTATCGCCAGCTATACTGCGTGTGCCAACAATATCACCAGAAGCGTAATCATAGAAATCCATCTTGCTTGGGTCTTCGCTATTTATTTTAACAGAATAATCTCGAGGGGTATCCAGTTTATCGTCAATGGCTTTTCCAAGAATTATGGGTTGGCGCGTACCGGCTGAAGTAAATATTAAATCCTCACCTCTTGCGCCACTTATTGATAGTACTTCGCTTGCCAGGGAATTAATTGTAACGTCAGTTTTAACTTTGTTGTTGCCAATATTAACCAGTTGCAATCCATCAGTGGTGACAGAGACTTGGGCAGAACTTGTGGCAACTCCAAAACTTGCGGAAGACGCGCTTGCCTTAATACGAATATCCTTGCTTGGAGACTGATCAGTTGCCGTAACTTTTATCCGATATTGTGTGTTATCAGCAGGATTAGCAACCGTCGCCACCGTTAAAAAGGCGGGCAAAGCTGGGGTCGATGCCACAGCATCTGTAGCAGTGTCAAAATCAATAACATATTCTGTGGTACCAATTAAAACACTACCTATGTTGGCATTTGTCGCGTTTGCCTGAGAAAAATATTTGGAGTAAATTTCAGTCTGGGAGGTATTTGAAATATGGAAATCGGTCTTGACTTGACCTAAATTGGAAGATGCAAAAGTTATCCCATGGCCACTGATGACGCCATCATTTGCCACCGCACTCAAACGAATGCCAGGCTGGCCACCAGCTGTTGCCGCTTCAAAGTTCAAAGAGATACGACCACTTTCTGGACCTGTCACCGAGAACGTTGAGCCACTCACGAGCTTAGCTAGAGCCGCCACTCCGGTGAGGGTCTCGGTTCCCACTTTTACATTGGCACCTTCGACTTTTATGTCATGAGCAATATCAAGGGTCGCAACATATTTCTGATCACCAATTGTGAACCCAATAGTCGCGCCCTCGCTGGGGAAACCACTCGCTAGAGTAAATGCATCACCGTAAAAAACTGTCGACGTTGCCTGACCACGCAAATCCTTCACTATTGAGGCACTCACGGCAGCAGAAGTAAAGTCAGTCGATATTTGTGGCTTTACTGTACCGACAAGTGAACTTGTACCATCTGATAAAGTCAGGCTGTAGCTAGAATTTGAGGCTACAGCGTGCACACTGGTCGAATTTGAGGCATTAGCGTCTAGCTCAAAATTTGTATAAAAACTCAAGTCAGTAGTATTCTTCTCCAGATCGAAAGTTTTATTTGCAAAACCCATCTCAAACTTTGAGTTTATGCTATTGCCAGTTGCGCCATTACAAGCCACCGAAAAGTCCTCAGTACTTTTGAATTGAACGTTGCCACCAACAATTAAATGCTCAGTATTGCTGAGAGTTTTAGAGGTCGTCAGTAATCTCTCACCAAATTGGTCAAGTTGGTTAACTGATATTGTCGCACCACCAGCAAGGCTCATATTTTTTAATGTTATATCAGCTGCGTCCGCTTGATCTAAGACAATCCCAGACCCCGTGGTCATATATGCTGTGATACCAGTGTCATTCGTAAATTTGTTAATTTCATTTACTAAATTTGTGGGCGATAAGTTGGCAACAGTGACGCTAATCGCTTTTCCTTCTAGATTTTTGCCAATCAAATCAAAAGCAATCAAACCATTGGGAATATTAGACAGCTCCACTTTATTTGTCGCAACAGCACTCATTCCAAGTGCATCCAATTCCTTCGACAGCTGCTCCGCAATTTGTCCCGCCATCATGCTGTTTGGAATTGTAACGGTCGCGCTGCGTCCACTTTGCGTTTGAACAGTTATGGGTGCGGTTAAAGAAGTCCGAGTTGTGGGGAATGCCCCAGCTGCAAGAATGGCTACATTATTATTGTTACCATCATCCAAGCCCGCCGCCGATATCGCAACATACTCTAGTCCATCGGTTGTCCTTCGGTTTACTGATGTGCCAGCAAAACTTTCACTGGTGGAAGTAGGAATATGACTTGCCCG
>ERZ651776.5411-NODE-5411-length-11070-cov-3.520513_pt1 | contig 11070 bp, 9 predicted proteins | sample MGYA00514761_ERZ651776 | MGnify/ENA metagenome assembly ERZ651776 | reverse complement strand
AGGGAAGTTGGAAAAGATACAGGAAGTTTTGCAAGAGCATTAAAATCTGCATTAAGACAAGATCCAGATGTAATTCTTGTTGGTGAGATGAGAGATTTAGAAACAATTTCTTTAGCTTTGACTGCTGCTGAAACGGGACACTTAGTTTTCGGAACTTTACACGCAAGCGGTGCCGCATCTACAATAACAAGAATACTTGATGTTTTTCCTGCTGAGCAAAAACCATTAGCGCAAACTATGTTGGCCGGTTCTATACGTCTAGTTCTATCACAAGAGCTTTTAAAAAAAAAAGGTGGAGGTCGTGTTGGTTGTTTCGAAGTTATGACAGGCACAACAGCGATAAGGAGTTTAATCAGAGAAGGTAAATCTTCAGCTATAGCCTCCACACTCCAAACTTCTGGAAAAGATGGCATGATTACTATGGAAAAATATAGAGAAAATCTTCAAGTAAAAGGACTGATAGATTAATTGTATTAATACGCATTTCTTAATAGCTATCAAAATATCTTTATAAGTTCTAAAGTAAAAGTATGAAATTTTTCAATAAAGAAAAAAGCACAATAGTAGTAGCAATCTTATTAATATTGTTTATTAAATTTTTTAATACAGATTTTATAAAAAAATTATCGTATATCAATTACGATGCCTACCAATCTACATTTGAACAACCTTTCAATTTACAAGATATTAAAATTATAGATATTGATGACAAAAGTATTTCTGAGATTGGACAATTTCCTTGGAGAAGAGACAAGCTAGCAAAATTATTAAATAACTTAACAGAAGATAATCCCAAAGTAATAGCGTTTGATATTTTTTTCAGTGAAATGGATAGAGAAAATCCTGTAAAAATTCTTTCAGAACTTAATATTCCTACTAAAGATTTTATGGATAGTGATGAAATATTTTCAAAAGCAATAGAAAATGGAAAAGTGGTTTTACCAATTGTGGGTGGCAACCAAGAAACAAATAAAAAATTAAATAAAAATTTAAAAGCACGATTTATTATTGCAGGTCAAGAAGCTAAAAATTATATTTATAGTTATAGATCAGGATTAATGTCTTTGGATCAGTTTAACAATGTTGCGAAAGGTATAGGAACAATATCTATTTTAGAAAGTGAGGATGGAACTTTAAGATCAGTTCCATTACTTATTAATATACAAAATCAAATTTGGCCATCATTAACATTAGAATTAATAAGAGTAATGAACAATGAAAAAAATTATTTAATTGAAAGTGATGAGTTGGGAATAAAAAAAATTAAAACTAAAAGTACGAATTTTTTAACTGATGAAAATGCACTAATACATATTAAATATAAAAAATTTAATTCTAAAAATTATATTTCAGCAGTAGACATAATAAATAAAAATTATAATCCTAAAGACGTTGAAAATAAAATTTTAATTATTGGTAGTTCTGCGGCAGGATTATATGATTTAGTGAAAATTCCTTCAGGTCGAACGGTTCCTGGTGCACAGGTTCATGCAAATATCTTAGATAATATTTTAACAAACGACGCTATTAAAATTAATAGTTTAACTAAAGTGATTGAAATAATATTTTTAATTACTTCTCTTATTTGTTTATCAATCATTCCAAATATTTTTAAGCCAAAATATTCGATAATTTTTTTTACAATTTTTATTGTTTCAATTTTAGGTTTAAGTATAGCTTTTTATCAATTTAATTATTTTATTGATATTTCCTACACTTTAATTTCAGCAATTATAATATTTACTATTTCATTATATTTTAGATTTATAAAAGAAAATCAACTTGCTCAAGAAAATGAAAAAAAGCAATTAATTCTAAAACAAGAAAGAGAAACTGCTGGAGAAGTACAAAAAAAACTTTTTCCATCCGCTAAAGAAAATAATAAATTTATTCATGCAAAAAATGTTCCAGCAAGAGATGTATCGGGTGATTATTTTGATTATTTAAAAATCAATGAAAATGAAATTTATTTCACACTCGCTGATGTTTCTGGCAAAGGTGTAAAAGCGGGAATGTTAATGGCTAATGCATCAGCTGTATTTAGATCTATGGCTCGTTTAGAAAAGTCTGTTTCAACAATAGCACAATTTGTTAATAACCAAGTGCAGGAGTCTTCTTACAAGGGAATGTTCATAACTGCAATAATTGGTAAACTAAATATTAATCAAAATACTATCGAGTACATTAACCATGGTCACGAATCTATGATGATTATTGATAAGGATTTTAATTTTGAGTATAAAAAAGCTTCACTGCCACCACTGGGTTTGATGAAAATTAAATCTGATGAAACTATTAAAACTTCAAAAATTAATATTTTAGATAAAACCATATTAATTTATACGGATGGCGTTACTGAAGGATATTTAGAAAATGGTGAAGAATTAAGAGTAACGGGATTAGAAAACGAAATAAAAAAAATTGATTCTTTAGATCCTAAAAATATTATTGACCATGTTTGTTCAATATTAACTAAATCAAATAAAAAACTTAGAGATGATATTACTTGCCTTGGGATAAAAATTTGAAAAAAATATTGATATTCTTATATCTATTTTTTTTATTCATTAGTAAAAGTTATGCTGAAATAACATATCTTGAGGTCCTAAAAAATCCTACAGACCTAAGATTAAATTTGCAATATGCTAAAGAACAAGAGCAAAAAGGTGAATTTAAATCTGTGATAGGTACTTTAGAAAGATTAATCACTTTATACCCAAATAATATTGATCTTAAGCTTTATCTATTATCCATATCAATAAAAGTAGACAGCACTGAAAAAACTCTAAATCTCATTCAAGAAATTCAAAATAGCAATGAAATTTCAGCAGATATTAAAAATCAAATAACGAAAATTTTTGAGGATATGAATAAAAGAAAGGTAGATAAAGCTTTGGTTAAAAAGAAAGAAAGAGAGAAAACAAAGCTTACTGCTCAAAAATTACAAAAACAAAAGTCTCAAGAAGAAAAACGATGGACTTGGTATACAGAGGTTTCATCTTCACATATGCTAAATTCAAATATTAGTAACGTTTCAGATTCTAAAACAAAATTTTCTGGAGGAACGATTGTATCTATGAGTGGTGTCGAAGGTGATGATGTCTCTACCTTAAGAAATACTTATGGTGCAATATATCAAATCAACAAAACTTCAAACTTATCTTTTTCTTTAGGACATACAACTTCAGAACAAAATCGAGATACTTCAGATGAAAACGATACTCAGTCCTTTTCAGCGACATATAGCAAATTTTTAAAAAAAAATTCAATCACTGCAACATACACTGGGAATGAAACAAAAGTTAGAAATGCAGCTGATTCTATAACACAAAATATATCGATAGATAATAGATTTGTTTTAACAGATAAACAAAAAATTTTAACAGGCATTAATTATGGTCAAACAAATGGAAATCAAAACTCATCAAATGCATCTAAGAGATCAAGTAATACCTGGAAACAAGGCGCTGTTATAGGTTATGAGTATTTTTTTACACCTCAACATAATATAAAAATAAAACACGCTTTTACAGATACTCATGCAATTCAAAATTCCAATGCTTATGATAACCATACATTAACGGCTTCCTATGGAAAAAATTTTAAACTTGGAAATTTAGGTCTCACCTACTCCACCTCATTTAAGGATTACGATGAACCAGATGTAGCTTTTATACACCCTAAAGGGAGAAGAGATAAAACTCAAACTAAAACTATTTCATTTAACGGTAATTTAAATCAGATTTTTTCTAATCAAGATATTTTACCTATATCAGATAAATTTGATAAATTTTTAAATACATTAAATTTTAATACTTCATGGTCTGAAACTCAGTCCGAAGGAACTCTTCTACAACATGATTATAAAAAACAGTCATTTACTTTTGGATTAACAAAAAGAATATATTTCTAATGATTAAATTAAATGCTAAATTAAAGAGTTTTATGAGTTTTATTTCAAAAGTATTTTTAATATTTTTACTATTATTTAATACATCAAAAGCTGCAGATCAAATTGGTGTAATTGGCTTTGTTATAGGTGAGGTAATTAATCAAAATGGTAATTTTTTGAAAGTTGGAGATTCTGTTTATTTTGGAGATACTATAATTGCTAAAGAAGATGCAAAATCACAGCTTTTATTTATAGATCAAACAGTTATGACAATTGGGTCAAAAACTGAACTTACAATAGATGAATTTGTATATGATCCAAAAAATAATGACGGGAAGTTACTTACAACAATTAAATCAGGCAGTGTAAAAGTTTTAACAGGAAAAATTAGTGAGAAAAATCCAGCTAATCTAGAAGTGACTACACCTGCGGGAACAATTGGAACAAGAGGAACTGAATTTAAAGCCTCCGTTGATCCTGTTACTACGGAGAGCAAAATTCTTTTAGTAGGACCAGGTCCAAAAAATTCATTAAACCTTAGAGCAGGTGAAGTTGAAGTATCTAATGCAGCAGGAACAGTTACCTTAAATGAACCATATTTATTTACTGAATTAACTCAAAACAAAGCTCCCACTGCACCAATAGTTATCCCGCAAGTAGAATTACAAAAATTTCAGGAACTTGAAATTCAACCTGATCAACCTGTCACTGATCAACAAGGAGATACAAATGAAAACCAATTAGCATCATCAGATGATCTTAGCGAAGAAGAGATAGGTGACATTGTTAAAGCAGAAATATTTTTAGAAGGAGAAGATAAAGCTGATCTAGTTATTGATACTTTAGTTAATGCCTTATCTAAGGACGATGGTGGTATCACAGCTCAAATGATTGGAAAATCTTTTTTAAGAAGTGGACAACGAAATATAAATATTAATTTACCAGAAGGAATAGATTTAAATTCACCTGAGGCAAATAAATTTTTTGATCAACAAGAAAAAGAGGAATTAGAAAAAGTACTTCTTGTAAGTGCTAGAGTTAAAGATATTGAATATGTTCCCACTAAATTGAATGAATTTGGTGGTTTTGAAGATATTAGAGTACCAATTAAAAATGATCAAACTGGTACAGTTGTTCTCTTAGAAATGGGAAATATAGATTTTAAACCTCAAATAATTCCAGCGGGATTTAATAATACTAATCAAGAATTTTTACCTCGAGTACCCGAAGAATTATTTTTAAAAGGTGGTAATGAAAATGTATTTATTGATTTTAATGAAGGTCAATTTATTGAAACTTCAAATAATCCCGAATTAGACACATTAGATCAAAGATATAAAACTGCATTACAAACTGGTGCTACACAAGATGAGATAGAACAAATATTTGATGAAATGGATCAAGCTTTACAAATAGCTGAAAATAATTTCGTTACAATTGATATGGCGAAAATGGAAAATGTATTATTACCTAATATAGGGGTTAAAATGAATTTTTTTTCACAAGAAGAATTTACTCGAGAACAAGATAACTTTTTAATAAGTCCTGCTCAATATAAAGAGTCGTGGGATGAAACAGAGATAGGTCAAGTTGCTATATTTCAAATAGATGGCTCAGTGAAATATGTTAATGACGAACAAAGTGATGCAGCGTGGCAACAAATAGATCAACAATACGAACAAAGATTTGAAGAGGCTTTCCCTGAAATTTATCAAGCTGAAAAAAAAGCTGAACAACTAATAATTCAAGCAAATCAGCAAGCGAACACTTTATATTCTAAAGTGGATCAATTAATTCAATCTGGAACTTCTAAGGAAAAGATTAATTCAGCTTATGATGAAGTATTAATTGAATTAGACAAAGTATATTCTCAAGTAGATCAGGCTTTTGAAGGAGTGTTTGTAGCAGAAGCAAAAACAAACGTATTAATTGCTGCGGAAGAAGCTCAGAATTTTATAACACAAGTAGTAATAGCAAAAGAAACAGGACAAATTAATGGGCGTGAAATATCAAAAGAAGAATTAGCAGTAATAGAAAAAGAAGCAGAATTTTTAGAAGTAAGAGTTGAAGAAGCTAAACAAGAATATATTAAAGAAGTTCAATATGTAAAAGCTGATAATCCAAAAATAAAATTGGAAACACCTGAAATTAAAATAGAAAAAGAAGTATATGAAGTAAGAAAAAGTTACGAACCATCTTACGTTGAGCCTAAATATGAAGTTAGATATGAAAGAAATGAAAAAAATGCATTTGCAGCGGGACAAACTACTTATGCCGATCTTAATGAAGCCTCAAGTGGTATAAACACCTTTACTGGAAGCACTACTAACCTTGTTATAGAAACTGCTGGTTCTAGCGCTAATAGTGATGTAGATGCAGCTGGAGAAATAGCCGGTTCATTTAATGCAACACATTCAATTAATTACAGTACTAGAACTATAACTCAAGGTGCGGACATTACTGTTAATAAATTTGGTCAAAATACAACATCTCGTACTTTTAGCGTAGAAAAAGGTCATACATTTTCAGCTACCGATAAAGGTTACACAACACCTAATGCATCATTTAATGTTGCAGGTGATGATCAAAGCAACTCGGTTTCGGAAGTTGCTAGCGATATTACAGATACAGTTAGTTCGGCTGTAACAGATGGGGCTACATATCAAGAACAAGGTAAAGCCGCAAACACTCACTATTTAGTCACAGTATCAGCTGATATTCAAAATACAGGCTCTTTTGCTGACACAGTACAAACTACTGTAACTATTGAAAGTGAACAATCGAGTGATGGATCTCAAATTAACAAAGCATCTGGAACAGACAGTCCAACTGCTAGAAATTAAAGAAAAAAAATTCTATAACTGGTTGAACTATTAATAATTATTACCTAAACTGTAATTAAAAATAATAATTGTTTAGCTAAAAATGACTGATGATTTAAAAGACATATTTGCAGCGATTGATCAAATCAATTTACCTAAAAATAAAAAAAAAAATTTAGAAGTAAAAAAAAATTTTGAAGAAAAAATTGAAAAACCATTAATCAAAAAAGAGCCTTTTAAACAAGACAAAACATATTCAGATACAAAAAATAGTATTCCTACTATAACAGAAAATTTTATTCTTGAAGCTGAACAACAATTAAAATCATTAAAGAAAAAAACTATTAATGTTGTTAAGAAAAAAATTAAAAATGAACCCAAAACATTAAAAGAAATACAGGAAGAAATTATAAGTATTTTAGGAAACTTAGTAGATGAAAAAACAAGAGGATTTATTGAAAAGCAATTAGAATATAGTAAATTTGAAAAAGTATTTAGCTATATTAACTATATGGCTCTTAAAAAGAAAACTAAACAAGTTAGATCTATAGCATATGTGCTGCAAGCTCAAAACTCTAAACTTGAGGAACAAACGAGAGATTTAGCTTTAACATTAATTAAATATAGAGATGATAAAAATAAAATATTTAGAACAATACATAATCAAATTATTGATTATAAAAATAGTTTTACAAATCTCAGCCGATACTCAATTAAAGTTCGAGCTTTAGGTCAAAAATTAAACATGGATAAACAACTTCTTGAAAAAGAATTATCTAATTTCAAAAAACAATTAGAAAACAGTAACGTTAATGTTGATAAACTTTCTGAAGATAATGAGAAAATAACAAACACTTTAGATTTTTATAAAGAAGAGCAAAAAAAATTAATAGTTGAAAATACACTAGATAAGAAAAAAATTGAAAATTTATTACTTAAAATTAAGTCTTATGAGTCTGAAAGAGATGAAATAATTAGAGCTAAAGAAAAATTACAAAATCTTCTTAACAATTTTTCAAACGTAGAAAAAATTTCAAGCCTTGAGCCTTCGCTTTTATCGTCCAGAAAAAAACCAGAAGAAATAAAATAATTTTATACTCTCAGTTATTTATATTTAGCTGAAGTAATAAATTCGTTGAAACTTTCACACCAAATTATAATAGAATTATATTTTTCAAGTGGCAGCTCAACTTTAGACATTAAACTAAAATTTTTAAAAGTTTTAACATCACCGACATATAATGATTTCATTTTTATAGCTAAAAAATCCTTTTCATTTTCAACAAATTTTTTTGTTAAATAAAGCCTATAGTCTGGTCCAGGAGTTATTTTTCCAATAAATGAAATTTGATTTTTATTTAAAAAAACATCTCCTTCTCCATTGTGTAATAAATCCGAACCATTTAAGTTCTTATTAAATTTTGTTTTATAAATAGCTTGATTACTATTTTTAATTATATAGCTCTTATCGGGTGCAGATGGAGCTGTTAAAATTGGCAATAAATAAATTCCAACAGCAAAACCGATAATTAGAAAAAGAGAATGTGAGAAAGTAAATATTGTTATTTTTTTCATTGTTAATTTATAGCGAACAATGACTATTTATTACTTTACATCCAACTTTTTTCATTTCTATATCAAATATCTCTGGATGTTTTCTTGCATATTTATTTGATATGTAGCTTAAACCATATCTATTAAATTCACCTTTATCAGTAAACATACCTGATACATGCCCTTTTGATGTGATGGATTTAACAAGTTTTCCATCTTTACCGTATAAATCTGTTACTCCATAACAATTGCAAAAATAACTTCTATCTTTTTCAGGCTCTGTATCAATAAATATAGATGTTCCACGAATACCTATTGTCCCTTGTGGCATTTTTATTTGCAACTCATCTTTACTTTTTTTAAAAACAGCATGCACCGAACCTTTAATTATATTTTTTAATCTATTTTTTTTAAATTGCAATTCAGTATTTGGTCTAATCAAATAAAAATCATCTTGCACTTTGATAATAGTTTTTGATTTTTTTGTTTCAATTGTATTATTTTCAAGATTTTCAAAACTTTTGCTGGTTAAGTTACCATTAATAAAAAATTCTCCTGATAAAACGTTATTATTACTATCTGCAAATACTGTTAAGGGATTTATTCCCCAGATCATTAAAGCTGAGATTGTGTGTTTACAAAATAACCTTCTGTTCATTGATAAAGCTTATCATAATTATTTGATACTCGCTATAGATGACAATGATATACGTGCCTTAATCTATTGTTAAATGACTTTTGTTAATATACATTTAATTTAATATTTATAACGCAATATTCTTAGTTAAAATAATTATGATAGGCATTTTAGGTGGAATGGGGACTCAAGCTGGTCTTGATTACTGTAATAAATTAGCTAAATTAAATAAAGGGAAGACGGATCAACAGTATCCACTATTTGTATTATACAATAAATCAAATATTCCTGGTCGACCTGAAAATCTTCATAAATATAATAAAGTTTTAAAAAGCCTATTAGCTGGCTGTAAATTTTTAGAAAAAAATAAATGTAAATTCATTGTTATTCCATGCAACACAGCGCATTACTGGTTTGATGATTTACAAAAGAAAACTAAAATTCCTATCATTAGTATGCCTAAAGAGGTTTATATTCATTCTGTCAAAACTTGTAAAAAAAATTCTAAAATTGGACTTTTAGCGACTGAAGGAACTTTAAAGACTGGCATTTACAATAAATTTTTTGATAAGAAATTTAAATTAATAAACCCAAGTAAGTCTGTACAAAAAAATAATGTTAATAAGGCAATTAAACTTGTTAAGATGGGAAAAATAAAAGATGCAGAAAAAGCTATACGCCCTGCTGTAAATTTATTGGTTAAAATGAAATGTGATAAGATTATATTAGGTTGTACTGAGCTTCCTATTGCAATATTTGCTTTTAAATCTTTTCAAAAAATTAAAAAATCAAAAACATTCTTAGATCCAAATTTAATATTGGCTCATTCTTCAATGAGGAAATATAAAGGGTAAAGTCGTTTGGTCGAATAATTTATGCTTTTATTAATTAAGAAAGTCCCAAAAGTTTCTTGGAGCTCAAATAAACCACTTAATTTAAAACCTAAACTTTCTACTTTATTTTTTTTATGTTTTGGTCTTTCTATATTTGGTGTTGGTGAAGGTTTATTAATAGTCTCATTTACAGGCGCTTCCCCTTGGTCTGTTTTGGCTCAAGGTATTTCGTTAAATTTAAATTATTCTATCGGATTTATTACTTTTATTTTAAGTGTTGCAGTTTTATTTTTTTGGATTTTTTTAAACCAAAAACCTGGAATTGGGACAGCGCTTAATGCTTTAATTGTTGCTATAATGATTGATGTCTGTATCAGGTTCGTGCAAACTCCAGATAACTATTTATCTCAAATATTTTTAGCTATCTTTGCAGTTTTTACAGTTGGATTGGGTGGTGGAATTTATCTGGTAGCGAATTTAGGTCCAGGGCCCAGGGACGGCTTAATGATAGGGTTGCAAGAAAAAACTCATTTTCCAATAGCAATCGTTAGAACTTTTTTAGAAATTACAGTTGTTTTTTTAGGCTGGTATCTAGGTGGGATTGTTGGTGTTGGAACTCTTTTATTTGTTTTCGGAATTGGTCCAGCGGTTGCACTTGGTTTATTTATTGTAAAAAAATTTTTTAATTGATATATAAAATATAATGACAGCTTATTTAGCTTATTCTATTTATTCATATATGGCATCTTTTGCTAGCTGGAGAATAGAAAAAATATATATAGAACAACATGATGAACAAAAAACGAAAATATTTTTTGTTTTAAAGCATGGATTTAGAATTACTGGAACTGTGTTGTTGATTGCTCACTTGCTATCTTAATAAAATAGTATGAAAGAAAAAGTCTTTTATTTATTATCAGTTTTTTTAGTCACAGTAACTACCTACTTAGTTTTAGGTATTTGGGGTTTATTCGAAATTAAAAATAATGATATTTTGCTTTTCAAAAATAAAATTGATTTAGATTTTCATAAAAAATATTCAAATAAAGTTCATCATTTAAGAGATGTAAATAAATGGGGGAAAAAGGAAAATGAATATCTTTTTTCTGAAATTAGTTTTAATGAAAAATTCTCAAAGACTGTTTTATTGCAAGGAGATTCCTGGATAGAAGACATTTCTAATATTTCGATTTCAGAAAAATTTGTTAAAAATTATGGTCAAAACAATAAATATAATGTTTACAATGCAGGTATCACCTCTTTTGCACCTAGTGTAATGCATGCTCAATATAAAATACTTAAAAATGATTTTAAAATTTCTCCTGAAATTTT
>ERZ651776.5408-NODE-5408-length-11074-cov-4.913795_pt1 | contig 11074 bp, 7 predicted proteins | sample MGYA00514761_ERZ651776 | MGnify/ENA metagenome assembly ERZ651776 | reverse complement strand
AGCAGCAGCAGCAGCAGCAGCAGCAGCAGCAGCAGCAGCAGCAGCAGCAGCAGCAGCAGCAGCAGCAGCAGCAGCAGTGGAGAGGACACCACAATCTTCCCAGCACTCCATTCTACAAGAAAACATCCAGCTCCTACCGATCAGCGCACGCTCACAACGCCAGTCTCCGCCGCACCATAATCATAAGAAGCAACAAGACCTTCACCCCGGAGCGGAACAACTTTGTTCGACTTTTTCCCCTTACGATATTGGGGATTGTGGGACTGAGTATTCTGAGCGGGGTGGGGATATGGTGGAATGAAAAGGGCGGAGGGGAGGATAGTATTAGTTTTATTAATGGTGTTTATATATCGTTTGGGGCGCTCACGGCGACGGGCCTCACGAGCCACGATATTACGACTATGAAAAGGTCGTCATTGAATATATTACTACTCGGAATGCAGTTGGGGAGTATGACGAACCTTTCACTGATTCCTGTTTTGATAAGGATATTTTATTTGAGGAGGATTATACCGAAGGAATTTAGGACCTTTAATCTCAACAACTACCAGAGAGTCCCGGAGTGGATGGTCGAGTATAAGAGTCTGACCATTCTGGTCCGGATCGTCATTGCTTACCAAGTGATAACATACCTACTCTTCGGCTCCATCATGTACTTAACAATCCTCAACTCCACGACCCTCCAGAACAAAGTGATCGACGAGAGCGCCGCCAACGGCGACTACTTCTACTGGACCATATGGCACGTCGTATCCGCGTACTGCAACGTCGGGTTCAGCCTGCAGACTTCGTCCTTCGAGACCTTCAAGTCCAACAGTCCGATCCTTCTGTCTATGGCCGGGTTGGTTCTCTTCGGGAACGTGCTGTACCCGCTCTTGCTGAGGTGGATTATTATTGGAATGAGTGCGCATTGCACCAAACCTATGAGCAGTAGGAAGGTATACCTCAGGTATTTGCTTTTGAACGGCAGGCACCTCTACAGCAGCCTCTTCGGTAGCCAGCAGACATGGATGTTATTCATTCAGCAGGTAGGATTTTTTTGTTTTTGTTTCTTGTAAATTTATTACCGCAGGGAGCCGATCCGAAGCAAAAAAAGAACTACTAACGAACTAACGAACTAACGAACTAACTAACTAACCAACTAACCAACCAACCAACTCTCTCAATTAACGAAACAAATCCAGTTCGGTCTCATAATGTCTCAAGTTGTGCTGACGACGCTGCTGACCTCCCATCCGACTCCCTCCTTCTCCTCTTCGCTTTTTGAATCTGTGAACGTGCGTCATGCAGGATTCGATTGCATCGATCTGAACAATCTGAGCAGTGGAGTGCTCGTCATGTTTATTGCGATGATGTACTTGGCCCCTATGCCGTACATCAGCGCGTTAAAAACTACCATGCTAAAAATCAACAAGAAAAGTAACGAGGAGGACATGATGGAAAGCAGGCTCGGTCTTTCCAACTGTAGCGGGACGAGCTTTAACGGCTCGCAGGACCTCGAGAGCGGGCACAAGACCCCGGTCGGGGCAAGCTTTCCAGTCACGAAAAACTCCCGGAAGCTCTGCTTAACTCTCAGCAAGGACAACAAGAATGCAATGTCGCAGAACAACCTAGTCGTCGGCGGCGGCAGCCACAGCGAGAAGGCCATCCGTAGGAGTGGCATATCGACCTTTTCGAGAAAGTCCATCATCCGGAAGAGCAAAAGTCGATTGGGAGAAAGCTCGAAAATTGATGAAAGGAACGAGCTGGACACTCGGCTCTTGATTCTGACCGAGTTCGAAGAGGGCGAGAAGGTACCCTTATCTGTTAAAGTGGGTTGGAGGTTGCGAGCTGTGAGACACCAGATGACTATCCTCCTCCATTATTTCTACGATCGCATCAAGGCTAAACCTGGGATTGTCTTTTTGTTCTTTACATGGTTCTTGGTCTGTTGCATCGAGGGTTTCCAGGACCAGACACCGGCAGTTTTCAATGCACTCTTCGAAATTGTCAGCTGTTTTGGAAACGTTGGCTTGTCTCTTGGGACCACCAAGGGAACAGCGGGAGTTGCTTTCAGTCACGATCTAAGCGCGGAAAGCATGCTATTGCTGATCGTTGTGATGGTCGCCGGAAGAGTAAGGGAAATTCCCTCGAAGGTCGATGCTGTTCTCACCATTACCCACCCTGTCAATGTCGACAAGGTGCTCACGGAAGCTTGGCTGAATAAGAGCGTATTCGATGGAGAAGACGAAGACGACGACGATGAGACCGACGATGACGTATACACTCCCACCACGGGAATGAACGCACGGCAGATTGAGAGAGGATTATCTGGGGACGGAGGAGCTAGGGGGAGTGAGGAGGACTTCACAGAGCCCTTGTTGAGAGATTTTAATGGAACACAAGGAACGCCAATTATCGCAAATCTTATCAACCATAAAAAAATAATTGGAAGAACAAGCAGCAGTAACCTGAAGGTCTCCATAATTGAACCAGAAATGAATAATAATAACAAAACTCGTAGAGAATGAGGGAGAGATTGAACTTTTGACACGGCAATAACATCATCATCATCGTCATCATCCATCCCCCTCTCTACAATTAAATTTACTTAGCCAGCGTCTCTAGACCGCATTTGATGCAAAGGACAGCGAGCGGAATGTCGCCAAGGTGCGCGACTAGTCCACCCACCTTTCTCCCGTTCGGTCCTCCTTTCGCATAGCCCCATCCATACATGAACTTGCCCATGACCCAAGTCATCCCAAAACAAACAGATTCTTTCGGTGCAACAAACGAACACAGGAACACCTGAAGAAGGACAAATGAGAGCGACTCCAAAGTATTTTGGTGTGCACGCTGGATGCTGTTGAATTCCATCGCATTCTTGGCTGACTTTGGCAGGTACAGATTCGGATAATCACAACTGTACTTCTTCCTTGCCCAAACAACCTGCAGTGATAAGAAACCATTCAAGGCATATGCAGCGAACACCACAAGAAACACATAACCCTGCTCGTGGGAAAGCGTGACCATTTTTTGCGAAGGTTAATAGGAAGTTTTTATTCATCACGCCTCCAATTTCCTTCATTATATATGCCAAAACATACACGATATAATTAAAAATTCTGTTCACCTCCGTTGCTGCTGAACCCATCTTATAATATTTCTCGATAAAAAGTGGGACAAAACCAACGGAACCATATCGAAAATCCTCCCCTCAAACTTCCCACAGAAAATAAAATATGGAAGGAGCCCAGAACAAGTGGCTTGGGCTGTTGAAATGGTCGCTGGCGCATCACGACGGCACTGGACCACAGGCACCGTCGACGATGAGCGAAGAAGACCGCAAATGGCTTCTGGAGGCGATGGACAGCGGTGCAATTGATGGTGGGACTGAAATTATCAAAAAGGCTCTTGCTGATGTGGCTACGAATGTAGCGCGGTACACAGCGGGGGACAGGGAGGGCGTCGTCGAAAATTTGATGGACGTGCTGTTGTCAATGGGTGATATGGTCGACGACATTGATCATGCGACTTGCTTCCATAAATACGATGGCACTGATCTGCTGACCTCACTTGTGGAGCACAGGGAGGAGGAGGAGGAGGATGGGAAGGTGAATGTAGATTTTTTGAAAATGCAGGCGGAGGCATGTAGAATACTTGGCGTTGTCGCACAGAATAACGAGAAGGTCCAGAACGCGATTGAGGAGCTCATCAGCGACGAAACTAAGAGCGACCCAGTGAGCGCTGCCGCCTCCTTCTTTGCTAATGCTCTTGGTAGGGAGGGTGGGGAGAGTGTTTTGCCTACGGCTGTATCGGCAGTGGGAAAGATAGTCAGGGGTCACAGAGGCTTAGAGCAACACTTCACGAGGAACTACTGCGGGAAGATCTTGGAGGATTGCGCGGGGGTGCTATTGGGAGGTGGAGGAGGAGAAGAAAACAATCAGGCAAAATTGAAGCGCGTATTGCTGTTCTCTCTTCGAGCTATTGTTACATCAGATTACTGGGAGGGGGGCGATATCGTGGGAGTGAATACCACGAAATTACTGGAAGATGTCGTGAAGAATCGAGCTTCTGATAACTCCATCGATGCGGAAGGGAACACGGAAAATGCCACTTCTATTCTGGTCGCACTGAGAAAGAAACCAAAAGCGGGAGCTGTCGCCGAGCCCGTAACAAAAGAGCAATCAAAGCCAACATCTATCGCCACCAAGAAGGATTCTCCGCGAGAGTTGGTTGTGACCAACGAGTGGCAGAAGATTCCCGAGGGCAAGTCGGTTCCCAAAGGTTGCGAGTTTAAGATGAACTTTGAGACGGGGGAGAACTTTGTGCGTCTTGTTCAGGCAGAAGACAAGAATGGGGATGAAGGGGCCATAGTTGTCGTCGACGAGCGAAAATGAATAAGCAAGCCAAAAAAATACAGAAAACCAACAGTAGCCGCAAAATCTCACTTTTATTTGCTGTTGTTGTTAGTACCTTCCTTACAATGTATTGTTGGTCACACTGGCGGCCACATGCGCGACGTCACGATAGTCCCAATCTTTCCATTTGCCCCACAATGCATGATTCCAAAACGATCTCATGTCCAGTCTCGGGCTTTCGATACCGTGAAGCAAGTTAGCAGCAATTAGGGCGCTATAATCGTCGCACGATCGGTCCCCGACAGTCACGCTGGGAGCAGGGCGAGGGATAGTCAAACGAGAATCGTTCAGAATGGCGGATACGTCCGATGCCAAGGCTCGTTTGCTTTTGCTCTCTAGTCTCTTTGATACTGGCGGGATATCTTCGTCACAGTCGCAATCGTCGTTGGTTGCATCCTCCTGCTGGTCAAAGTAACCAGCGGTAATGTTGACAAATTTCGCGTTGCGGGCCTCCAGGCGCGTGATCCCCTCCCCCTCCTCGTCTTCTCGGATATTTGACTTATGCATTTGGAACGACGCCTTCCACATCTGCTCGACCTTTTCCACGACTACGCGCTGTTGACGATTCATCCTTTCGAGCAATTTTTCAATTAAATTCAAATCGTCCGTGCCGTCGACATCACGGAAGAAATCTACACCATTTTTCGTGAGGGTGACGTAATGGCTGCTACCGTTGATACCAGAATCTAGGTGTGTTTCGATCTCTCCGATTTTCTCAAGTCGCCTCAAGGCGGCGTAAACGTGTCGCGGTTCGCCCCCGCTTCCCAGCAAGGAAGCACACTGCACGATGCTAAAGCGCCAGTTCCCGAGACAGTATGCATTGAATCCTGCATCCTTGGCCGTCCCCCCATTTCTGTCCAGCTCACGCTCCCTCTCCGTCTGCCCGCTCCCCAATTTTTTCCCACACTGCAAAATCAGCCTGGCAATCGACTCCTTTTCGGAGAGCTTCTCCAGCTCCCGTTTCTTCAGCGTGATTACGCACACATCGCTCATCTTTCCGTTGTAGACAAGCAATGACCCAAATTCCTCCTCCTCGAGAAGGGAGAGGAGCGTCTGCGAAGTTTCATCTTTCAAATCACAAGAGTCGATGAGCTGTCGAATCGATACGGCGATGTCAAAGCTGTAGAGTTCCACATCTTTCGGAACGAATGAGCTGTGGTTCTGGAAAGCTTGCCGCATGAGATCCAAATAACACCTTATCTGGCTGGCACAGATGCCCGAGCTGAACCCGAGAGAGTGGTGAACGCTCGCGTCTTGAGCGCAGATGAGAGCCCGGGCCACGCTCCCTTTACCGTCACGCCCAGCCCGACCGATTTCCTGAAGATAATGCTCCAATGAGTTGGGAAGGCAAACGTGAATTACACCGCGTACGTCCGGTTTATCGATACCGAGCCCGAATGCCACCGTCGCGACGATGACGCGCTTCTTGTTGCGAAGGAACTGGCTCTGGTTGGTGGCCCGTTGAGACGCAGTCATCCCGCCATGATAAAAAGTGCATCCTCCTTCAACGCCAGCCCCAATCAATTGTTCGCACAGAGCTTCGCAATCCTTCTTTCTCCAGCAGTAGATGATCACGCTCCCCTTGCTGAGAATTCCAGGTCCAAAATCGAGATTTTTCAGACTCTCCTCTGTCTTATTTGTCGTCTCCGATGTATCGGTAGGAGATGGGGGAGGCTTGCAGAGCATCTTAAACAGGACCATCCGGCGGGCGTCGTCAGAATCAACAACAAGGACCGCAGTGTCGATGTTCGCTCGCTTTGTGCTCAGCACACGCACGCCTCGCGCTGGATCGCCTATATTTTCGTTATCTTTCTCCTTTAGCGACGTGTCGGAGAACGCGCTGCAGCGATTCCTGGGAATGTCAAGAGTGTGACAAACATCGTCTATCACATTCTCTCCTGCGGTTGCAGTTAGGGCCAGCACGGACTCGGGCTTCATCAAAGACATGACGCCCTTGAGGCGCATGTAGGACGGCCGAAAATTGTGAGACCACTGTGACAGACAATGGGCCTCATCCACGCATAGGATCGACACGGGTGGCAACTGACGGACCATCTGCTTCTTGTCCGAGTCCCACTTTGATTTTAGCAGGCGTTTAAAGCTGCTGCTGCACAGCCGTTCCGGGGAGACGAAGAGAATCTTGATACGACAGTTGATGATGTCGTCGATGATCGTGGCCGTCTCTGTTGCCGTGAGATTACCTGACAGCGTGGCAGCGGGCACTCTGGGGGGCAAGTGCCGGAGTTGATCCTGCATCAGACTGATCAACGGAGACACCACAATCGTAACTCCCGGGGAGAGAGATGCGGGAAGGGCGTAAGTTAGCGACTTACCACCACCCGTCGCCATCACCAGCATCGAGCGTTGTTTTCCCAGGCAACGGTTGATAGCCCAGGCCTGTCCTGGCCTAAAATCACAGTGACAAAAGACGCTGTTGAGCGCTTTCACGATCGGATTGCTCGAGCTTTCGGTAATGTCTTTTGCTTTGGGGTTATTTTTTTCTGATTTTTGGGGAGGTGCATGTGCATGTGCACGTGCACGCCTGGCTTTTGGTACAATGGCGTCATCATCAGAGGACGAGGAGGAATCGTGGATTTTTTCACCCTTTTCATTACCATCTTGATCCTCGTCTTCACTATTTCCGCCACAGCTCGTTTTCGCCCACAGCGTGGCAGTTTCGTTCATGCCTTCGATAAAGGATTCATCCGAAGAGTCCGCGCTGTCCGCGCTGTCAGCAGATTCATCCGACGAGCCGTCGTCTTCGCCGTTGTCGTTTCTTTCGTTACTATCGTTTCTATCGTTATCATCATCTTCAAGGTTTTTTTTCGTCTCCTCGCTAGTGCTAGTGGTAAAACTCTTCTTCACGGCTTCGTTTTCCGCATGATTAGTTATCTCAGACTCAACCCAAACGGTGAGAGCGCCGAGCACATCCGCTTTCTTCGAGCCTTTGCAAGAAATATCTCTCCTCAGGCACTCTTCCTTCAGCTCAGGCACAGTAAGGCCTTGCCAAAGCTTGACCCACGATTGAACTTGCCGAGCTACCCAGCCTTCTTTCGTTTTCGACTTGCGAAGCTCCATTCGGGCGCACTCGGCAGTGTCCTCAGCCCACTGAAAATGGTCACATTGTTCGCCGCGGGGGAGAGAGCAAGCATAAAATTTGCGTCCCTGGTTGGGCCCAGATTTTTTCACCACGAGAAGTTTACACGGACGCGTGTGTCGGACACAGTAGGGCTTACTGCTTCTGCGCTTGGCCATCTTTCTCTTACTGGCGGCGGCGGAGTCATCGTCAACATCGTCGTCGGCCATGGTAGTAGCTTTCGTCGCAGCAGCTTTTGAGTAGGCGCCGTCTAAAAAGTCGTCCACAGGGTCTACTCCCGCATTCATCAACTTCCTCCCCCCAAATTTTTTACTCGCCTTTCGAAGACGCTCGTCATCGTCGTCACTGCTATTGATCTCATCATCTTCTTTCCTGCTCCAGTCGCCTCCGTTACTGACCTTCACTTGCCCGCCCCATTTCCCGCCATTCCGTCCTCCACTGGTGCTGACGATGCGCCGCCTGTCCGAATGGCGATTCTTGTTTGCTCCCTTGGACGCATACTTCGATTTGAATTTCGTCGCTCCCTTCGACTTCATGTTGAGCCGGACAAAATTGTCGGAGACCTGACCATTGTTTTGGCTCGAACTCTTACTTTTGGCGCTGTTACCGTTTCCGTTGGTGGTGCTGTCACTTTGCTTGGCAGCAGTAGGCAGAACATAATCGTCCCCAACGGAGAAAATGACTGATTCTTTTTTGGGTGCAGTTGATGTTTGAGAGGGCCGAGACGGACGTGAGGGGGGGAAATCAGAAGGGTTGTTGTTGGGTGGCGAAGATCGTGTTTCTCCCATAGGACGGCTGATTAAGTTGACGGGGCCGACGTCGGCTGCTATGGCAAATATCTGCTTCTTACGTTTCAAAGACAGAGCTGTATTCGCGGTTTTTACAGTCGCCTGCAAATGTGAATGTGACTTCGACATGCTGTCATTCTCATTTTGAAGTTTTTTAGGCTTTTTTGTTGTTGCCGCCAGAGAATTGCCAGCATCAACACCGACCCCAACAAGTTTACTGGATGTCATACTCGCTAGATCCGACTGCATCCGCTGTCGAGAGGGTATCGATGTTGATATTGAGGTTTCTGAGCTTGATTGAAGGGGAACTGAAGAAGAAAATTTGTTCTCTTCCTTCTTTCGCCGCTTATCTTTCTTCTCCTTCTTCTCTCTTTTTTCTTGCTTTCGATCACTTCGATCACTTTTCCTACTGACACTGGATTGGTACTTTTTCTTGCTGGAATTGGCACCACCACCACCACCACCACCACCACCACCACCACCACCACCACCACCACCACCACCGAGTGAAGCCCAAAGGTCATCGACATCACCATTGTCATCCGCAAAGACATCACCTACACTAATCGTTCGAAACCCGCCCCCGAAATTCTCCTTCTCAGAACAAATTGAGGATGCAGCTGCCTCTTCACGCCTTCGCTTCTTCAAGGCTATTTCTCTGTCTCTCTGCAAAGTTTCTACGGAAACCGGCCGTGCGACAGCTGAAGAGCCCACGGGAAAACCATCATCAGCGTACCCGTCATTGAGGTAAGGCTTTTTAGAAGTCATATTTACAGCTAAGGCTGGGGCAAATGTCACAAGATGGCGGCAATGGGGGGTGATTTCACTTAATTCTTGAGGATATTTATTTATTCTACAAAAGCTGTAAAGTTACTGCCATATGGGAGTGTTCGACGTCATTAAACATTTTTTGGCGAAAATACAATAAGAACGCAAGGGGATTTTTGTTGTCGTTTCTTTTTTGTTTTGTTGTTTTTTGGATTGCATCATTCTCTTGTCTTGCTCCTCCTTAAACCAATCTTTCTGCACCAGCGACAGTCAAACCTATCACATCTATCGATAAATACCGAATTCAATTAAAACGTCCCATTTGGCTCTGACAATTCTATATCAACCACTTTTTGCATCGCTTGAACAATGAGCCATAATGGTCTACGAGCTCGCACCACATCGAAAGACTACTCCGATGCCCATCTACCGCTACTCAGGACTGCTAAGACTGCCCCCTCATCGCCACCATCACCTGGAAAATCTCCACCGTCAACTTCATGGTCAAAGCGATCAACAATTAAGAAGCATGTAAAATTTGTCACTAATGCTCAAAAGGGGCTCATATATTCTCCCAGGGCACGGCTTGCTTGGCTTTTAATATGGCTGATGATGATAGTAGTCGCATTCGTGTATCTGTACACGCTACCGGGGGTGAAGCCTATCCTTGATCTCTCTGAAAGTGGAGGAAGGGGGGACCGGAAAATTGCACCATCCCCCTTAGAGGATCAATATGTTGAGAATGTAATGAGCTGGCGAAAAGTCAGCAAAGCCTCGCTCGAGTTAAAGCAGCGGACCGTAAGACATTATAGCTTCGACCTTGGCTTCGGAGGCCGTGTTAAAGACTGTAAATTCCTTTCCAACAAACCAATAACCCCAAGGGCAAAAATCATTCACCAGGTTGCGGAGTCAAAGATACTCAGTCCTCCATGGGATTCGCTGCAAGAGACCTGGATTGAAAAGAATCCGACCTGGGATTACATGATATGGACCGATGATACGATGAGGCAACTCATCAAGGACGATTTCCCATGGTTTCTGGGCAATTATGATAGCTACACTTACCCCATCCAGCGTGCGGATGCAATCCGCTACTTTATACTCTGGAAATATGGCGGGGTATATGTCGATACGTAAGTAATCTTGCGAGTGAAAAGTATGAGAGCGTCACGATCGATCGAAAATGCAGGCAAACTTTCACCGAGAAAAGAAAAAAGGTATTGGGGCGCCTAGTCCTATGCTCGACATGCAAAAAAAACCCGTTCAACAACTAACACCTCTACTAACAAAACAAATGAACAAAATTCTCAATCGTAATTTTGCCTTCTTTAGGGACGTTGAGTGTCTAACTTCCCTTGATGATTATATCGACAGAATTGAAACGACTACTGCGTTCGTTGGAGTGAATGGTGGCCTTCGCATTAGTCAATGGATGATGGTAGCGAAATTACCGCAGGACCCAATGTTAGCTGAACTAATCACGAACCTCGGCCGCTATTTCGAATTGAACCGGAATAGCATAGGCGACTTTCACTCCGAGGTCATTCTCACCACAGGACCAACTTATGTCCAATTGGCACTATGGCCCTTCATCCGGGAATTCTGCAGGCTCCCACTACACCAATTTGATCCTTGCCGTGTCACGCGCTTGGCTTCACCAGAGTGGGTGAAAAAACATCAAAAGGATAAAGTATGCGGTTGCGAACAAGACGACCAAGAAGTACGTTCTGCTTGTGGTGCCAAAACCATTCATCACCATGGTTCACGCTGGTATCAGTGAAGATGTAGGGTGGTCCGGTGTCAGTTCGCTTAAATTAATATTCTGCATTTTTATGACTATCTGCTCTCTTTGAGCACGCTGAACAGAAAACGCTGAAATTGTGTTTAATTCAAACTTCATTTGCCCCCCCATTCTGGAAAAAAGCCGGAAATCAGATCACATCACGCCTTCGTCGATGGCCTCTTCAATGTAAATCTCGACATCCTCACCTTCAAGGTCCACCTCCGTGACTTCCTCATTA
>ERZ651776.5404-NODE-5404-length-11081-cov-4.804889_pt1 | contig 11081 bp, 8 predicted proteins | sample MGYA00514761_ERZ651776 | MGnify/ENA metagenome assembly ERZ651776 | reverse complement strand
AGGCCCAATTTCTGTCGACAAAACCGCCCCCGCTACAATATTCATAGCGCAATTGGTGCTAAAAGTGGGTTAAATTCACCAAAAATCATTAAGTGATTCCAGCATCCTCCGAACCCTTTAAGGTTAGGTTTTCTACCGAGGCCGATGGTGTTAAACATGATAAGCCGGTCGATAGGTCCAGTGAAACGTGTCACGAGGCGAAGCTTGAGTGGGAAAAGCCAAGCCAATGAAAGTGGCAAAAGCGATTACTTCATATATGTTGGTGCTGCATTCTTCTCGGTGGGTCTTGTTGGTTGGTCATGGGAGGAGCGACAAAGCAGGATTGGGAGAGCGGAGGTAATCGACAGAATCAATGCTGCTGATCGCGACTATGAGGGAAATAAAGGTGAGGGAGAGCAGTTGACGTCTCTGAAGGATCCTGAAAAGTTGGCAAAAATTTCAGCTCTTGTTAAGGCAGAACATGGAAAGAAGGCAAAGTGAATAGGTATTTAAAAAGAAGACTGTTCTTGTGTTGTAAAGGCAGAACATGGAAAGAAGGCAAAGTGAATAGGTATAGAAAAAGAAGTTTTTGTGTAGGTTATTCTTCGATCAAAATTGTACTCATCAATACTTGGCAGCAGAGTTATCTATTCCTTCTTATTCCTTCTTCTTCTAGCTTTAGTTTCAAGTCAACAAATCGGTTTGACTTGGATATTGGAGAATAGTGAACCAATCTAATGTCCAATGGTTCGTCCTTCACAGCAATTACTGCTGCCTCGATCGCGTCAAGAATCCAAGATGTTTGGTTACCAAACACACCACCGCCAAGTTGCGTTAAATACACAGTGATGCGTCCCCCTCGGATGCGCTGCAGCTTCACGGCCGTAAGCATCGTTGCCATGTACTGACCACGAAGATTTAACTTGGCGAAGCAGGCCCAATCACTCACTTTGGTGTCCTTTGCATAAGAGACAGGAACTGCGGAGGCGTACACCTGGCAGATTCGCTTGCTGCTGTCGGCCTTGGTCTCCGTGTTCCAATGGACGCCCACAGAGAAATTGTCGACTATTCTGTCTTGCAACTCGGCATCAGCATTCAGTCGCGCGCCCAATTCTGCCATTTTACCCTTCCCAGGGATGAGATACCCATTTTTCATCTCCCAGTACTTGTTGGTATCATTACCCAGTATCTCACCAACTCGTTTCGCCGTGTCTATTTGGTTGCTATCATTTCCACATTGTCCCCTCCCACCATTCCAAAAGTAATTTCGGTACAGCGTGCCGCCCGGGCAAGCAAGAGCACAAGCGGGACCTTGGGTACGATCTCGAAAGTAATTTGTTATACCAGCATCTGGCCTCACGCTCGGACCGACCATCTCCAAGCAGTTGAACTGAGATGCGGCTTGTATCACAGTGGATGAGGTGGATTTACCTCCGTGAAAGCTCGTCACACTTCCAGATACATTGTCGTACGTGGCACCTGCTTCGCTCGTGGGATTTTCATTTATCAGACCACGTAAGTCAAGAGAGGACAGAATTTCAAATTTCCCGATGTGGATTCTCTTTCGTTTCGGACCAATTATAAGTGTAGGATCCTCCGGGTCGTCATCATCGAGGTGCACAAAAGACTTGATGAGATTTGGCCTGGGCTCTTCAAAACCGAAGTAGTCCTTGAACCAGCTTCCCATGTGAGGAGAAAGATAAAGAGAGATGTGAGTCCTGAATTCCCTTCTGTTTAAGCTGCCGCAGCAGATAGAAAAACCGTTAAGTCGAGCGACAACGTCATTCATCATTCATCATCAAAAAAAAGAAATCATCAAAATGACGACGCTTAACATGTTTTATGCTCTCTTAGTCGCTACTACTCTGTGCCTTGTCGGTGCTGATCTTGCATGCAGGTATTCTGCTGACAGTGACCAAACTTCAGGCTCTTCTGGCGGGACCATTACTTGTGATAGCGAGACGTTTTACTGCGCTGGTTCTGACGGAACCGGTCAAGGAACTTTATCGTGCCAAACCGACGTTACGGATGGCACATCCACATGTTCATCTGTAGTGTATTGCAACGATGTTTTGTGCATATCTAAGTGCAGCTCTAGCACATTGACTTGCACTCTAAATGGAAATTTCTACGACTGCGCCAACTACCCTATTTCCGATGACTGTCCTTGCGCTAATCCGTCAGCGCCGACACCCTCAGCACCGACACCCACCGCGACGACGACGGGCACAACATACGCATCATCGACGACGACATCGACAAGTGGTGCATCGTCGCTGAGGTACGCCGCTTCGTGTGTTGCGGTGCTAATTGCTTCTTCGGTGATGGCAGTCTTTCGGGTTTAATTTTGAATTAGCAGTCATATTTTGAAAATCTGATGGAACCAGAACTTGTCACTATGCCAAAGATGGAAGAAGACAAGAACCAGGGAAAGTTTTGAGAAGTCTTAACAAAAAATCCTTGCAGTTTGTTGTCATGCCGTGCCATGTCGAACACATGACGTATTATTATTTTCTAGCACGATGTGCGGCATGTCGTCCGTGTCAGTTCAGTGTCAGTTCTTCATTTTACTACTTGTCGATATTTTAGCGTGGCTGTTGGAGTGCCCATGGCCATTTCCGCTGCTAGAGGTGCTTCCGCTGCTCCCGTTGCTCGTTGTCCTCCTAAGTCCGCTAATTGTCCCTTTATCCCCCCTTGTCATGGTAACAGGGCTATTGGTCCCGCTTGAGGTGTCACTTCCGGTTCTTGATTTGCTCCTCCTTTCCTTTCTCTCCTCACTCCCTCCTCCTGCAGAAGCCATTTTCTCACCCTTGCCACTCCCGCTTCCGTCGTCTTTGCTCCTCCTCCTCTCCATGCTTCTCCTGTTCCTGGGGTCCGGGCTCTGGCTGCTTGTCCTCCTGGTGCTTGATTTTCCCGGTCCAGGGCTTGTTCCCCTCCTCCCTCCTGGGCTCTGGCTCCTCCTGGGGGGCCTGCTACCCCGTGCGCCATTTGAGCAGCTGCTAACTCGGTGGTTCTGCAAAAGATGGATAAGCTCCTTCTGCTGGAGCCTAATTTTCTCGGAGTTTTCAAGGCTGAGCCTGAGAAGTTCGTGGTCTTTCTCGAGAGAAATATAAAGCTCCCGCATTTTCACCGTCTCGGCAGAGCTCGGACTGTAAGACCTTGGGCGGTCCCTGTCTTTCCTCTCCTTCTCTCTCTTCTGCATCTTCCTATTTTGTTCCGCAAGCTCGTCGCGTTCATTCTTCATTTCTTGAAGAGCGCGCTGCGTGCGGGCTAGTTGAGAAAGGAGTGTTGAAGCTCCAGCTGGGATGCTAATTTGGGACAGTGAAGAGGTAGGGTGGGGTGGGTTATCAATACCTAAAAAGGCAATTGGTATGCATTCTTTTGTTAGTGATGGTCGTTATGGTTGTGGTTGTGGTTGTGGTTGTTGTTGTGGTTGTTGTTGTTGTTGTTGTTGTTGTTGTTGTGTGTTTGTGTTTGGTTGTGTTGTGATGGTGTGTTGTCGTTATGAGTTTTTTGTGGAGGAATCATATTTGCGTTCGGGTTTTTTTTGTCGTCGTTTTGATGTTGTTTAGGTGTTAGCCATATGTGGTTTTGAGAACGAACTACATAACTCAAACATTCCAACCCCTAAGGAGCCTGAACAATTCTCTCACCTCCGCTATCCTCCAGCACATCAGCAATGGTTGGGTTGGCATTCTTCTCATTTCCGTAAATTGTGGCAGCTAGACTCGACTATAAGTTGTGTTAGTACATTTTACAAAACATGGTAAAATACCGTCAAGCCTTCCCATCTGACAAAAACCTCCCCCTACAAGGGTAAGGCCTTCTCAAGTGCCTGTCGCTACTCACCACATCCTCTTGCAATGCATCTAACTGAGACTGTAATTCTCGTTTAGTCGCATGGACGGCGCTCATCGCGGTATTTTATTATCCCTAATCTCCCTAGTCACTTAGAATACCTTCCTAAAGGACGTGAGGAAGGAGAACGACTTGCCAAAAGGTGTCCGGGTGGCTTAAGTGTAAGCCTGATGAAATTAAAAGACGCTCTAGGTGCAAAGCTAGTAAACCATCTACTAATAGGCAAATAATTCTTTTCGTAGTTCCTATTTTTTTTCTTTGGGAGGTATTTCGTCACCTCTCCAGGTCATGCAGCTTTATTTCTTCGACTTCCTCAGCCTCAGCCCGGGCCTCTCCTCTCTCCTCTCGCTTTTCTGCTTTCTGCTGAACCAGCTTCCTCGACGCAACTCTCATGTGTATACAAAACAAAATAATAACCATGAAATATATAATATAGTCAACGCACGATGTACACTCCTATCAAAAAGCCGGGCCGGCTGAGAGATGCTGGGGTTGAGGATAGCATTGTGCGGAACATTGCCCGAGATGAGATTTCTGCAAAAGCTGTGCTCTCCCCCCCTGAGGCAATGAGCAACTATGAAATAATGCATATGTTGTCTGCCAACAGAGCAATGCATACCGTGCTGAATGTTTTAGACATGGTTGTCTGTGAGTTGGGAACTCCTACCGCTTACCTTACAACAGATCCGTCTTCTGGATCTCTCATCAAAACAATACCTCCTCCTCCGATCAGTAAGATTGTTAAGAACTTCACTGACATTTCAGAAGCGGCAACGGCCGATTATGGCGCCTGCGTTGTTGGCGCTGACGGGAGTACCAACCTCCTGACAATTCCTGAGCTCCAGAAATGCACCAAGACATCCTTCCCCTCCACTGCCCTCGCTGTCACTGCTTATGTAACTCCAAAGTCTGGGTCGCCAATCTCTCCGACAACTTACACTAACTTTATCCACCAATATAAGCTTGACAAACTCGCAAACCCGCAAGAGAGGCACCTTCGTGTGGGTGTTGATGAGGGAGTCACCGGCAAGAAAGGCCGGCATAGGGGAGAGGTTGGAAGTATGAACAAGCTTGTGAACACAGGCATGACTAAGGCGGTGAGGGCAATCGTGGGTGCGATTGAGTCTACGAATCGTTGCAGAGTTACGAGTCTCACGACGCATTTTCTTGTCGACAGTAGTGACAATGCCTGGTTCCTCAAGACATCTGTTTGTGAGATTGCAAGAGAGCCTAGTGATGCTAAGAGCAAAGTGAAGGACAAAGAAGAAAAGCAGAGGAAACGGTGAGTGGGTCAAGAATTTTTTGAATCGAACCGAGCCAAATCGAACCGAACCGAACCAATCTCATCCCATCCATCCCATCCCATCCCATCCCATCCCATCCCATCCCATCCCATCCCATAACTCACAAAACTTTAAATACTCCCAGAATTCAAAACTCTCAGCTCAACAGCAAGAAATTTAAAGACGTAAGCGAGGAAATGTTGGCCCACCAGCCTGGCACTTATGTGCCTCACAACTATAGTGGCGACCAATCTAATCTGCTGAAGTTTCACGTGGAGCAACGTCTGGACAAAAGGCGCGCCAACTTATCCATTCCTGACGAGAGTGTTGTGAACGCCATCCTCAGCGAGGAATCTCCTCACCACGCGGGCAGTCCTATTCGGTACGCGAAGGCCGGTCGTAGGCAGGGCACACCCCAGGGGTTACAGTCTCCTTTGATGTCTTCCAACGGCATGTCTTCTAACTTCAACAGTGAACATATGGTCGACGACATGCTTCGTCCAACATCTTCAACCTCCTCGCGAGCTCCATCGAGAGTCGGCACAGCAGAAGCGGCGGCTCGGTACGCAGAGCAGAATCCGGTTAGGGAACGCTCCTTAATGGAGCTCAATGCCCTCCAGCACTCCGCCTCAGCTGCTGCGATGCTCGGATCTTCTCAACTTGATGACATCTGCCAAGGTGACTTTTGTTCATTTTCTATGGAGACTAAATCCACGTCCGATGAGAAGGGAAATCTCTTGAACAATGACCCAGATTTTCATTCTGGTGCTGATCAAAAGCCTCTCTCAGAACTGCGCACTCGCTTGCTTGAGCAAGAAAGAGACTCGACGTTTGATATTCTCAACCAACTTTCGCAGGAGAACGAAAAGAAGACAAGACACAAAAGCAAACAGTCGAAAGGTAATGACGACACCTCTTCCCCGATTAATTATGACCTCCCTCTTTCTGCGATCGTCCAGGCTCGCCAAGAGAAGAACCTTGTAGACCTTCTCCTCCGGCGACAGAAGAAGGGGCAGAAGGGGGACTATGTGGGTCCAGGAGAGGAGGATTCCTTCCACTTGGGAGAGTCCTTTCCGGGGCATTACTACCGCCCTGTGAAGGTGTGCTTGAATTGTTTCCGAGTCTATAACTACATTGAGGACGCACGGAACAAGGCGAGGGACAAGATCGAGCTCAAGAGAAAGCGCCAGAAGCAGCTTGAGAAGAAGCTCGAGAAGCAGCGTAAGCTCGAGATGGAGGGCAAGCAGACCCTCTTTCCCCCCAAGTCCCAGGAGGAGCTGACTACCCTGGAAAAAGAGAAAAAAGTTTACGGATCGTTCGCGAACCAGTTTATTGACAGCGAGGGGGCGAAGATGCTGCAAAGAGCTCAATTCGCCATCGAGTCGATATCGAAAAATGACGTCACTGAGCTTCGATCTTTCCCTTCTCCCCCTCAAGCGGTTAAGATGGTGGTGACCACTGTGATGATCATTCTTCGAGGCAAGACAATTACTTTCCAGTCCGCCAAGCCCATTATGAGCAACGGAGATCGCTTCATTAACGAAATTTTGGATTTTGATCCCGACGACCTTACCGACAAAAAATTTAGAGACTTGGAACCGTACATCCGAAATCCGGCCTTCAAACCCAACGAGGTTGCCAAGGTATCTGCTGTGGCTGCCAAATTCTGCGCCTGGGTCCTCGGCATTACCAACTGCTACAAGTGGCGACGGGGAATAGCTCACGAAAGAATCGATGTCCTGGCCAATGATGAGTGGTTTAATCGTCTAAATGTGGACACCTCTGCCCATTCCCTCCTCTCCCCCGACAGCAAGAGAGCCAATCCCGCTTCTCTCGTTGCCCCGATGCCTTCGATGATGAACGCGATGCAGGAGATTAACGACGAGATCGAAGAGCAGTCAAATGCATCCTCGGTACCGTCTTCGCGAAACTGGGCTGATTTCGAGAAGGACAAACGAAAGCGGAAGACTCGCAAGAAACGAATGGCTGCCAAGAACAACATGCAGCAGTCCCACAAGGTTGGTTTCGGCCGCGGTGGAGAAGGGCTGTCGTACAATGACCGTAAAAACGACAAACTAGATCATCAACCCGCCGCAACTTTTGACGAGTCATCCTACCTCCTTGGAAGTGACTCCGATTCCTCCGTTGAGAACATCACTAAGAACAGAAAAAATCGAAATCGCGCCAAAGTAGCGGCTCAAAAACGCCGCATGGAAGAACTCAGCAGAGAGGGTGGGGGCACAATCAGTGGTAATGCGACAGAGCGGAGGACGCTGCTCTGTATGGACGGTATAACGCGTATACCTTACGAAGTCATAGGCCAGTCGGAGATGGAAATCACCAAAGTAAATTTTGTTGTAGTGCACGACATTTTCGATTCCCTCGATCTTACGAAGATGCTGTTCCTTAACGTCACGAAGAAACACCCTGGGTGCCAAATCCTCTTGTTTAACTACCCCGGTCAAGCGGGTACAGCCTTTCCAAACAGCAAATCTACCAACATCAACCACCTTGTTGCCCCAGAGGCCGAATCAGCTGAGCCAGCGCTGAACAATGACTACCTGGCCGACCGCGTTCACGAGTTGATCTCGCATGTAGACGCAACAGGAGAATTCGTCAGCAGTGCTCAGCCTTTCCACATGATAGGGATTGGCAACGGTATGCCCATTGCGCTATCCTTTGCGGAGAAGTATTCCACCCTGCCAAACTATGCCAACACCCTCCGTTCGCTCGTTTCTATCAATGGATTTGCATCAGTGGACCCCCAACTAGCTGCCGTCCTACACAGTAGCTTGAATGTATTCAAAGCCTTCCCAAGTAACAGGCCAGACCTACCAGTGAGTTACTTTACCCGATTTCTCTTCAGCGACACTTATTTACAGTCAGTCCCGCGCAATTTGGCTCTTAACATCTACACAGCCGTCACCAATCCGATCACTCTGGAGGGTCGAATCAGGCTGTGTGCTGGCGCGCTGAAACACAGGGACGTCAAAGAGGCTTCCAAGAATGTTAAGCTCCCCTTGATTTCCCTCCAGTCCACCGAAAATATGTTTGTCAACGCGAGCAATGTGGACGACCTGCTTGAGGGAAGGCAAGCCTCCCACGTTTGGAGCCACCAGTTGCAATACAACTTGCCAGAGGAGAAGAATTGTTATGACCTCCAGGCGCTGGAGAGCCTGTTGTCTGCACTGAACAGAAAAAGGGGCGCTATGGTCGTTTTTGTGCGAGCTGGTCACGCAATTGCGCAGGAGAGCAAGAGAAGCTTGACAGACATGCTGGATGTGCTTGCTTGTCCAACTCCTGCTTACACTGGCGTGGAGGTTGCGTCTGTTCCCGAAATTCAGAACATCAGCTTCGCTCCGGGGGGTGAGTTTGTCAACAAAATGAATAAAAAGGGTAACGGCAACGATAAAAACGTCAGCAACGATAACGAAGAAGATGAGGAGAAGAAGGAAGAACAGAAATACAAGATTGGAGAGTTCTTGGACAACGCGAGGGACAGGGAACTACTCGAGGCGGAGGCGGTCAAGAACGAGGAAGCTGCCATGCGAGAGAAAGAAGAACTGGCTTCGGCAGCGCTGAACAAGGACAAGGAGCACTTTGCCGCTCTCCAGGACGAACTTATGACCCAGATAGAGCAGGAAACGAAGAAGATGATTGAGGACGCAGCCATGGTTTCGCCTGAAGAAATGTTTTTGGAGGAGAAGAAGAAAAAAGAGGAGGAAGGGGCAGCAGGCGGAGTGGGGGGATCAGAATACACCACTGACGGGGCCCCTACGTTTGATTTTGAGTCGACGGAAAAGCAAAATGAAGCGTACGAAAGAGAACTCGAGAAACACAGCGAAAACTTGAAGAAAAAGCTCGAGAAGCAGATTGACGATCAACGTGCGGAAGAAGAGAGGGAAAAGAAAAGTGCCGCTGAAAGGAAGGAGGAGCAAAAGAGGCTTGAGGAGGAACAGCGCAAGCAAGAGCAAGATGATCTCAATGAGGCGTCTGCTCTCTTCAAGGATCAGCAATCCCGCCCCTTCGTTCCTCCCCCCACGGTTTTTGTTGAGTCTAGTTCTACTTCGAAGTCAACAACGACGGCTAATCCCGCTCCTGATTTATACTCGCCCATCAAGCCCAACTCTGCCATCCCTGAAGAAGAGCCCTCCACAAGATTCTACATGCAAAACATACGGGGAGGGGAGCAAGAGCTTTCGATGCCCAGCGATGAACCGCTGAAATCCTCTATGGAGCCTGCCATGAGCATATATGGAGGATTCGCGCAAGGCGCTCCAAGTGGCGACGTTGCGAAACCTATTCAGATGAACGCTGTGATCCCGGGCGTCAATATCAACAACGAAATCGACAGCAATATGGCATCCACTGATTTCCAGACCATGTTCGGTGATGAACAACAATCGTCATCCTATTCCGTTCCTATTGAAGCCCTGCGACCTGAGGAACTCGTGAATCCTCCTACGGACGAGCAAAAGTCTCACAGGACCTGGGCTAATGTTGGAGATGACAGTGAAAATAGAAACAAAAGCGGCTCAGCAATGCTTGAATTAGAAAACGAAATGCAGAAGGTGCACGAAAGAGACAAAGCTGAACGGGCCTTGAAACGAAGGAAGGAGGAGGAGGAAGCTCAGCGGGCCATTGAATTGATCAAGGAGAAGCAGGAAGAACGGCGGTTGCATTACGAGGCTGAGGATGCAGCGAGAATGGCTAAACAGGAGGCAGAAAATATGGAGAGAAGGCGCATCCGGGCGCAAGAGGAGCTGCAGAGAAAATTGGAGATTGAAGAAGAAGAAGAACGACTTATCGCCAAAGGTCTGGTAGAAAAGTACCAGACCCCTGACGGAGTTCCAGAGCCCGTCAAGACAATGCCACCAACTCACTATGAGGAGAGCAAGGATCTGCCAGATTTCTTCAAGACAGAGAAAGATTTGGACAAGATCTTTGATGGCTTAGAAAAGGATGAGGCAGCCGCCCGGAAGATGGGAGTTATGAGGATTGAAGAGTTTGAGCAGATCAAAGCTAACATGGCTCAGCAACAGATGGAGCGCGACACAAAGCTTCGGACGCTGAAGGTCGACGAGCAAAAGCAACTTTTTGATGATATGGCTAAGCGGATCCAGAATGTTGCGAGAGGAAGACTCGCCAAGGCCAAGAGCCGAGAGGTTCGAGCTAAGATGCGCAGGTTAGCTAAGGAGGTCACGGCAGCTACCAAGATTCAGAAGTGCCTGCGTGGCTACATCGGGAGGAAAAATGTAATGATGATGCGACAGAAGGAAGTGATGGAACTCATATTAGGAAGCAGTGCAACTAGTATCCAGCGAATCTATAGAGGCTTCTTAGGGAGGAAAATATACCTGGCTAAGGTTAGATTCCAGGCGTGTGCGTTCTTGCAGAGAATCTTCAGAGGCATGCTGGGAAGGAAGGCTGCCCATATGGAGAGGCAGAGGCTGGAGGACATGCGGAGGAGACATGAGGCAAGCGTTAAGATCCAGAGCACATGGAAGATGAAAGTGGCTCGGGAAGAGTACCGAGTCCTCCGAGTGCACTTGTTGGCCAGTGTGGAAATTCAGAGGGTTTATCGGGGAAGGCTAGGCAAGAAGAGGGCGGCTAGGGTAAGAAAATGGGAGAGCACTGAACCTGGGGCTGATCGCTTAAAGCTGGGCCTGGATTTGATCAATGAGAGCAAGATCGCATTCGAGCGACAGCAAGAAGAGATAGACGCCTTGCACCGTGCTCAGGAGAAGACTGAAGCGAGGGTGAGCCATATCCATGTTGAGCTAAAAGAAAGTGAGAAGGAGCTGAGCATTTTGGAGAAGGAGTTGCAAGACATTGATCAGATCGAGCAAGATCTCCAAGAATTAACGCACGAGAGAGAGCTCATGCAGGCCAATATCAAAGGGGCTGCTGGCATTGACAGGATGGGGGATCTTGACGTGGGGGGTGTTGGCGGGGGCGGAG
>ERZ651776.5402-NODE-5402-length-11087-cov-2.601090_pt1 | contig 11087 bp, 9 predicted proteins | sample MGYA00514761_ERZ651776 | MGnify/ENA metagenome assembly ERZ651776 | reverse complement strand
CATATTCTCTATCATTTAAAGGAGATTTTGGTCTGCCCCATAGGTTTACCCCTAATCTTCTATCTATTTTATGTTTGGAACTAGTTCTTTTATGATCTGACTTAGGCATATTTTACCCTTAACTTGTCTGCAAAAAGCAGAGGATTATTCCAATCAGAAGTAAACTTCGGGATTAATAACACCACGTTAAAATCCACATTATCGGAAATTAATTCGAAAAATACTTACAATTAAAGAAAAGTCAAGTACGATTTGAAATTCCTGCTAATGATCTAATTATTCCATGCAATGTTCGTAAATCCTGATGACTTAGTGAAGCTCTATTAAATAAACTCCTAATATTTCTCTTTACAGTAGGTGCCATTTCAGGAGAATAAAAAAAACCAGATTTTGTTAAAAGGTCATCTAATTGTTCATAAAAATATTCTCTATCACCAACGTTTGAAAGCTGAGTACTTTTCTTTAACTTTTTATTAATAAGAATTCGAGAATCTTGTTTTTCATACTTTCTTTTTAATTTATCCCATTCCCAACAAATTAATAATACTGCTTGAGATAAATTTAATGATGAAAAGTTTTTATTAAGAGGAAATGTTATGGTGTAATCAGCTTGTACCACTTCATCATTTGATAACCCAGACTGTTCGGGTCCAAAAAGAAAACCTACTGAACCACCATTAATAATATGGTCAAAGGATTTTTGAATTGACTCAAATATATCCATCGACTTTGTTCCAATTACTCGCTTTCTTGCAGTGGTAGCAAACAAAAGAGATATATCTGTTGTCGCATCCCTTAGTGAATTAAAATTTTGTGCGTTATTTAAAACACTTTCTGCTCCAGCTGAAATTGCATATGCAGATTTGTTAGGCCAACCATCTCTTGGATTAATCAATCTTAATTTTTCTATTTCAAAATTTTTCATTGCCCTAGCCGTAGAACCAATATTTTCGCCTAGCTGAGGATTTGATAAAATTATGTTAGGAGTTAATTCTATCATTTTAAATAAAGAAGTATTAAACTTTTCTCCATGATGTTTTTCCTGGTTGATCTTCAAGAATAATTTTTAAATTCAGAAGTTTTTCTCTAATTTCATCAGCTTTTTTAAAATTTTTTTCCTGTTTGGCATTTTGTCTTTCTAAAATAAGTTTATTAATTTCTTTCTCAGATATTTTATCATTTAATTTTTTTGTGTTTTGGGAATTATTTCTAGACTTGAACCAGTCTTCAGAAGAATAAGATAAAATACCAAGCATTTTACTTAAATTTTTTAATAATTGTGCACACTCTTTACTGCCTTTATTTGCTTGGTCAGCAAGATGATGAGCTCTTGCAAGAGCTTTTGGAGTATTTAAATCATCATAAAGATTATTTATTGTTTCATTATCTGATTCATTATTTACCTGATAATCCTCTACAGCTCTATATAGTCTAGACAATGATTTTTTAGCTTCTACTAGAGATTTTTTTGAAAAATTTAAAGGAGCCCTATAATGTGCTTGCATTAATACATATCTTATCGTTTCTCCAGAAAATTCTGAAAGTAAATCATTAATTGTAATAAAATTACCAAGTGATTTAGACATTTTCTCTCCATCAGAATTTACATAACCATTATGAATCCAAAAGTTTGCCATAACTTTTGTATCATTTGCACAGCACGATTGCGCAATTTCATTTTCATGATGTGGAAATATTAAATCAAGTCCACCAGCATGTATGTCAAAATGTTTACCCAAATATTTTTTACTCATTGCCGAGCATTCGATGTGCCATCCAGGACGTCCCCTTCCCCATGGACTCTCCCAGCCTGGTTGATCACTTGAAGATGGTTTCCAAAGTATGAAATCACCAGGATTATTTTTATAATCTTCTATATTAACTCTCGACCCAGATATCATTTCGGATAAAGTTCTACCTGATAAGGATCCATAGTTTTTATATTTATTAATAGAAAATATAACATGTTTTGAAGATAAATAGGCAAAGCCTCTATCAATTAGGGTTTTAATCATATCAATCATTTCATTAATATGATCAGTAGCCTTAGGCTCAAAATCTGGTTTTAAATTTCCTAGAGCTTCACAATCATAATGAAAATTTTTTATTGTTTTACTAGTCAGTTGTGAAATTGATATACCTTCTTTAAAGGCTCTTTTATTAATTTTATCATCTATGTCTGTAATATTTCTTACGTACGTAACTTTAGGATATGTTTTTCTTAATAATCTTACTAAAATGTCAAATATAACTAAAGGCCTGGCATTTCCAATATGGATAAAATCATAGACTGTTGGACCACAAGCATATATTTTTATATTCCTGCTATCTACAGGTTCAAAATCAGTTACTTTTCTATCAGCGGTATTATAAAGTTTTAGGCTATTCATTGGATTAATTACTTACAAACTTTTAATTGTAAGCCTTTCTATAACCTTATCTCTTCCCATCAACCACACTAAAGTTGCCATTTCTGGACCGTTGCTCTGACCTGTCAAACACATTCTAATCGGGTTAAACAATTCTTTACCTTTTCTTCCAGTTTCTTTGGTTAATATATTAGTCCAAGAAGCCCAAGTATTTTTATCAAATCTACCTTCAGGCAAACTTTCTAGAGCAGTATTTATAAAATTTTTATCATTTTGAATTGGTTCTATTGTTCCATAGATTATATTCCACCATAGCTCTAGGTCACGAAGGTCATCAATGTTCCCTTTTATTAGTTCCCAAAATTCAGATGTTATTTTAAAGTCAAATATATTTAACTGATCTTTAATATCAGCATGATCTAGTAATTTAAAAAATTTAGAATTTAACCCTTTTAATTCATTTTTATCAAATTTGGGCTTTGATTTTCCAAATTTACTTATATCAAAATCAAAAATAATTTGATTTATATCTTTAAATATATCAACTGCATCTGATGTTCCTACTTTTGATAGTAGTGATGAAATGGCCATAGGTTGAAAACCTTCAGTTTTTAAATCTCTCAGTGATAGACTACCAATACGTTTAGAGAGCCCTGCTCCAGTAATATCTGTTAATAAAGATAAATGTCCTAAATTTGGAGGGGAAGACTCTAAAGCTTCAAATAACTGTATCTGAGCAGCTGAATTAGTCATGTGATCCTCACCTCTAAGGATATCCGTTACCTCAAAATCAATATCATCAACAACTGATGCAAGTGTATATATAACTCTTCCATCTTCTCTAATTATGACAGGGTCTGATAAATTAGACATATTATATTGGCTAACACCTTTAACTAAATCATTCCAATTAACATCTGAATGATCTAATAAAAATCTATAATGAGGAATTCTACCTTTAGCCTTAAAATCTGCAATATCCGAGTCTGATAATTTTAAAGCAGCCCTATCATAAATTGGTGGCTTACCTGATGATAATTGTCTTTTTCTTTTTAATGATAACTCCTCAGCAGTTTCAAAACATGGATAAGCCCTTTTTTTGTCAAGTAACTTCTGAAGAGCTAGATCATAAAAAGATAATCTAGAAGATTGTTTTTCTAAACTATTCCAATTAATTCCCATCCAATTTAAATCTTCTTTGATTGCATCTTCATATTTTGGCAATGACCTCTCATCATCAGTATCATCTATTCTGAGCATAAAATGGCCATTTTTATTTCTTGCAAACAAAAAGTTAATAAGTGCTGTTCTAAAATTTCCAATATGTAAATATCCAGTTGGACTAGGCGCAAATCTAACTTTAGTCATACTTAATTCCTAATTAACAAAATTATAAAACATTCTATAACAGTTTATTTAATTCCAATTTCTAAAACCACTAGTTAAAGGATATCTTCTATCCCTACCAAAAGCTTTTTCAGTAACCTTTGGCCCTGGTGCTGATTGGAATCTTTTGTATTCTGATCTAGATAGAAGCATAGATATCTTCTTAACATCATCAATATTGTAACCATTATCTACTATCTCGTTTAATGATAAATTATCTTCAACTAATTTTTTTAAGATACCATCAAGAATGTCATACTCCGGCAAACTGTCAGTGTCTTTTTGATCTTCTCTTAATTCAGCACTTGGAGGTTTGGTGATTATCCTTTCTGGGATAACTATTCCATCCGGCCCTAAAACCTCTATAGGTTTATTCTTATTTCTCCATTTACATAAATTAAAAACATCAGTTTTCCATACATCTTTAATTGCAGCAAACCCACCACACATATCACCATACAACGTAGCATAACCAACTGCATACTCTGATTTATTTCCCGTAGCTAAAACCATAAAGCCATATCTGTTTGAAATGGCCATCAGTAGTAAACCTCTTAATCTTGATTGTATGTTTTCTTCCGTAATTCCTGGAGGCATATTAAGGCCGTTAAAACCAGTTAAAATTTTATCTATAGTGTCCATACCATTCTCTATCTCTAGGTATGAATATTCAATTCCTAACTTAGAAGATGCTAATTTAGCATCTTCTAGACTTTCTTCACTTGTATATGGGCTTGGCATCATTACTGCCTTTACAAGATTAGGTCCAAGAGCATCGGTAGCAATGGCTGCTACTAAAGCAGAGTCTATACCTCCAGACATTCCAAGAACAACACCTGGAAAACCGTTATTAAGAACATAATCTCTAACACTTACAACTAAAGATTTATAAAGAGCTTCTGTCTTAGAAGAAATTTTGTGAATATTATCTTTAATTTTCCATAAGTTTTCTGTTTTATTTAATTCAATTTTTAAAACTTGTTCTTCAAAATCTTTTAGCTGTACAGTCAATTTTCCTTTTTCATTTAAGCAAAAAGAGGCTCCATCAAATACTAACTCGTCTTGTCCTCCTACTCTATTGAGATAAATGATAGGAAGTTTAGATTCTAATACTCTAGAAACAGCAACAGACATTCTCTGGTCACTTTTTTTAATTGAATAAGGAGATGCATTTATCGAAAGAATTATTTCAGCACCTGTTTCATATAAACATTCTATAACGGTTTCTGTCCAAATATCTTCACAAATAGGTAACCCAAATAAAATACCTCTTATTTTAACTGGACCAGATAATGATCCAGCTGAAAAAATTCTCTGTTCATCAAAAACACCAGTATTTGGAAGAACATGTTTGTCTCTAACAGATATAATTTTTCCATCATCTAATACAAATACAGAGTTTTTTAAGAGACCTTCATCTTTTCTCGGAGAACCAATTATAATTGCAGCGTTGCCATCTTCAGTAAGCTTTGCAAGTTTATTAATTTCATTTTCAACAAGCTCTAAAAAATCGTTTCTAAGAACTAAATCATCAATTGGATAACCAGTTAAGTATAATTCAGGTACAACTATGATATCTATATTTGTACCTAAATCTTTTCTAATTTTAAGTAATTTTGAGACATTTCCTTTAATATCACCAACTTTTGGATTTAGCTGGGCTAGTGCAATATTAATATTATTTTTCATTAATTACTCGTAAATTAACTTTTTAACGTCTTAATAAAAATTCTCTACCAAGTTTTACTTGAGATTTCCCACCGTATGAGATTATATCGGCAGTTGCGTATGTTTCTGACCACCTGCTTGGCAAATAAGAACCCGTACCAATAACATCCACAGGAACATTAGCAAGTGCAAAAACTTTACATTTTTCAGGGCCAAATCCACTAGAAGCAACTATTTTAACTTTTTCAAAACCAGAATTGTTTAACATTTCTCTTAAATGCCATACGGCTGCAGCAGAAACACCTGTTCCAATTAAATATCTAAGCTCTTGTTCGGTTCTATAGCCCCTAATTGCTTCAGGTGCATTTCTCTCTAAAACCGCATAAGATCCTGCAACATCTAGACCTTCAATATATCTACCTCCATGCGTATCTAATCTTAGAGATAGTTTATTTTGATCAGCCAAATTTTTAAAAGACCTACATACAGTTAATCCATCTGTTATTTCTTTACCAAAATAGTCTATCAGAACAGTTAAAGGTTGATTTGGCCATGTTGAATGAAACATTTTTGCTGCTTTAAGTGTTGAACCAGCATATCCAATCAGAGCATGGGGCATAGTACCTAATCCCTTAGTATTTTCAAACAAATGAGCAGTTTTGTCTGTTGCGCATCCAATGAAACCAATAGCATCTGTTTCTGACTTCACCCTTTTAGAACCTACATATGCTCCATAAGCCATGAGATCTGCCATATCAGAACCAGCACAATGACGGGCATCCATGGCAAGAAATGATGTTTGTTTTAAGCTATCTACCATTGACCTTGCGTTATATGCTGCTACACATGTTGCACCTATTTTTTGAAGTAATGCTGTCTCTAAATCTACCAAAAGTAACATAGAACCCGATATATAAATCATTGGCTCACCTGCACCAACGTCACTACCTTCTTCGAAAGAACGTTTAATATTAACGCTTCCATTTCTATCTTTTACAATCTGTTCAAGCCAACTAACCGCAGGGTCTAAAGCTGCAATAACAGGTCTTCTCATAAAAATTGCGTAAGTTACTTCCGTATCACCATACTCACTAATTATATCCTTAGTTCTCAGAAAATATGTATCAGTAACTAAAGGTAGTTGATCAGGTGTAGGCCTAAGAGAAGGAGGCCAATAATTATTATTGATGATCTTTACATTATTTTTTTTATCACGAATTGACAATTTTAAACCCTTAAGATATTGCCGCTATTTTATTACTAAAACCACTTCTATTCTCTGAAAGCAAATCAGCCAAAAGAAAAGCTAATTCTAGTGATTGAGTAGCATTCAATCTTGGATCACAATGAGTATGATATCTATCGGCTAAGTTAGCTTCATTAACTTCATAAACTCCCCCAACACACTCAGTAACATTTTGACCTGTCATTTCAAAGTGAACTCCACCAGGTATAGTACCCATCTCATTATGAACTTCAAAAAAACCTCTAACCTCTTTCATTATATCATCCATTTTTCTTGTTTTAAAACCAGACGATGCTTTTACAGTATTACCGTGCATAGGATCACAACACCAACCAACAATTAAACCAGATTTTTTTACAGCATTTATAAGTGGCTTTAATTTTTTTTGTATTTCAGAAGAACCCATCCTAGCAATTAAAGTTAATCTTCCTGCTTGGTTTAACGGATTAAGTCTCTCAATTAATCTAAGCAAATCATCTGGGTCTGTAGAAGGGCCACATTTGAGTCCAATAGGATTCGCTATACCTCTCATATATTCTACATGAGCTTCATCTATACCTCTTGTTCTATCACCAATCCATAACATATGTGCAGAGGTTGCAAACCAACCTTTCTCTTCAGTTATTGTATCCTTTCTTGTTAAAGCTTCTTCGTAATTTAGTAACAATCCTTCATGAGAAGTATAAAATTCTGTCTCTTTTAGTTGCTGAGTATTTTCTGGTGTCATTCCACATGCTTTCATAAACTCAAGAGATGAAGTAATTTTAGCAGCAAGCTCTTTATATTTCTCAGCCGCTTTTGTTCCTCTTACAAATTCTAAGTTCCATTCATGTAATTTAGTAAGGTCAGCCATACCTCCTCCTGCAAATGCTCTTAACAAATTTAAAGTTGCCGCAGATTTATCATAAACTTTAATTAAGCGCTCAGGATCAGGTTTTCTAGCATCTTGTTCAAACACCATATCATTAACCATATCACCTCTATAACTTGGTAAGGATAGATCATTAACAACTTCAAATGGTGAGGACCTAGGTTTAGAATATTGACCTGCGAGTCTACCTATTTTAATTACTGGAAGTGCAGATCCAAAAGTTAATACTACTGCCATTTGTAACAAAACTCTAAAACTATCTCTTATATTGTTTGCGTTATGTTCTGCAAAAGATTCAGCACAATCACCACCTTGTAGCAAAAATGCTTTGCCTTCAGCAACATCAGCCATTCTTTTTCTTAACCTCCTCGCTTCTTCAGCAAAGACTAGTGGAGGCCTAATAGAAAGCTCTTTTTCAACTTTTTCAACACCAGATTTGTCGCTATACTCTGGAACTTGTTTTATAGGAAATTGTCTCCAAGAATCTATTTTCCAATCAATCATTATTTTTTCCTTTAAAATTTAAGAGCGATCTTATAATTTATAATTTCCAATTATCAACTGAATTAACAGAAATTCAAAAAATCTTCAAATACTCAGTTTTATGTTAAATTTTATGACCTCATAGTAACAAATTCTTCAGCGGCTGAAGGATGAATACCTATAGTGCTATCAAAATCAGATTTTAAAGCACCTGCTTTTATAGCTACAGCTACACCTTGAATAATTTCTGCAGCATCTGGACCTATCATATGCGCCCCTATTACCTTTTGTGTGTCTTGATCGACGACTAATTTCATCAACGTTCTTTCAGGGTTTCCAGTAATAGTATTTTTAAGGGCCCTAAATTCGCTTTTATATTCTCTAACATTCATATTATTTTTTTTAGCTTGTTCATAGTTCAACCCCACAACGGCTATTGAAGGTTGACTGAAAACCGCACTAGGAACATTATCATAAGAAATATATCTATCAATTCCGCCGAACTCTCTATCTGCAAAAGCATGACCTTCTGCGATTGCTATTGGCGTTAATGTAATTTTATCAGTTACGTCACCTATGGCATATATTGATTTTATATTAGTTTGGTTGGATTTATTAACAAGTATTTCACCTCGTTCACCTAATTTAACACCAACCTTTTGTAATCCTAAACCATATATTTTGGGAATTCTTCCTGTCGCACCCATTACCGTTTCAACTAACAGGTTTTTTCCTGTTGATAACTTAACGTTAAGATTTTCATGACTTCTTTCTATTTCAGAAATTGTAATTTCATTATGTATGGAAATTCCTTTTTCTTTCATTGATGTCATTAAATGTTGTCGAACATCTTCATCAAAACCTCTTAAGACCTTATCCGCCCTGAAGATAAGATGTGTGTCAACACCAAAACCATTAAAAATTCCTGCAAATTCAACAGCAATATATCCAGATCCGTATATTGCAATTGAATTAGGTAGTTTATTTATATCTAAGGCGATGTCTGAATTAATCATAAAATTATTGCCTTCAAAACTAGGAAACGAAGATTCGCCTCCAACAGCAATCATAATTTTCTTTGAAGAGAATTCTAAAACGTCCCCATCATTTTTTTTTATTGAAACTTTATTAGGGCCTATAATTTGACCCCAACCAGAAATTAAGTCGCATCCAGAATTTTTGATAAGGTTTACATAAATTTCATGTAACCTATCAAGCTCTTTATTTTTCTTTTTTATGAGATCAACCCAATTACTTTTAAAATTATTAATTTGCCAGCAGAAGCCTTCTGCGTCAGATACTTGCTCAGAAAATTGTGATGCATAAACAAGTAATTTTTTTGGTACACAACCACGCAAAACACAAGTTCCACCTGCTCTATCACCTTCAACAACTAAAGTTTTTGCACCGTAAGATGCAGAAATCCTTGCTGTCCTTGTTCCACCTGAACCAGCACCAATAACGATAAGATCATAATCAAATTCTGACATCAATACTCCATATTAAAAAATAGCTTCTGCTTTCATAGTCATACCTGCGCCCTTAGTACTCGTAAAGCAGTTAAGATTTCCATCTGGTTTGTTTTTAATGATTATAGACAAATCTTCATTAGCATATACAGGAGCAATACCTCTATGAGAAAAATGTATTAATCTTTTTTTCTTATACTTTTCAGCCGCTCTTAGCATTAAAGTAGCCTGGAGTGGACCATGAAAAACTAAATCTTTGTATCCTTCTTCTTGAGTTGTATATGGATAATCGTAATGTATTCGATGACCATTAAAAGTTATGGCGGAGTATCTAAACAACATAGTAGGATGAGTATGAATTTTTTCTTTATAAACTGCATCTGGAAAAGGTAAAAAGTTTATATTTTCTAATTTTTTTTCTTGCTTAATGTGATCTCTGTAAACAATGTCATGAAATTCTTCTATTGCTAATTTATTATTTACATAAAACTCATACTTAGCTCTAACAAAGCACAATAAACCAGACTTACCATTCTTAAGATTAATGTCAAAAACTGTTGATTTTTTTTTAATTTCATCCCCAATTAATAATGGGTTAAAAAATTTGGTTTGACAGCCTGCCCACATCCTACGGGGTAATGGAATAGGTGGCAAAAACTCTCCTTTTTTTGGATGAGAATCTTTTCCTAGCAAAGATGATTTTACTACTGAAGGGGCAAGGGCCCAATGAATTCCTGAAGATGCACTCTCACCTTTTTGTGGCATCCCAGGATCTTCATCTAAAGTAGCCCTAAATCTTCTTTCTAAATTAACAGAAACCTCATCGTAAGTAATTTCTTCATTACCAATCCAGGTCTTAAGTTCATTAATATCAATATCAACGTTATTCACTTTTATAACCTTTATAAAAAATTTTGTTTAATATATTGAAAATAATTATTTAAAACAAGTTAACCAATATAAATGTTTGAGGTCAAGTATGAGTGATATTTTAAAGTTAAATATAGGCATTGCAGGCTGTGGCACAATGGGCCTGCCCATGTTGGAAGTTCTTTTAAAGAATAATATTAATGCATATGGATATGATATAAAACATAAGAAACTTTTCCCTACAATTAAAAATAATTTTATTAAATCTAAAAAAGAATTTTTTGCTAAAAGTGATGTGATTTTCAGTGTTGTAAGAGATATAAAGCAAACACTTGAGTTATGTGAAGGGGAAGATGGTTTATTTGAAACTAATTCTCAAAAAACACTTATAATTTGCTCAACTTTATCGCCTGCATTTTTAAAGGATTTTTTTCATAAAAAACCAAGTAATATTACAATGTTAGAAGCACCAATGTCTGGCGCTCCAATGAAAGCAAAGGATGCTTCTTTGACTTTTATGGTTGGATCTTCCAAAAAAGAGTTTACGAAAATTTTACCAATTTTAAATATATTAGGAGAGAAAGGAAAAAAAGTTTCAAAAAACTTTTATTATTCTTCCAATAATAATAAAGTTTGGTTTTCTATAAACGAAATGAAAAAAGTTTTAAAAGGGATCACTTAAAAAAATGAATTTATGTGTGATTCCCGCACGATCTGGGAGTTTA
>ERZ651776.5398-NODE-5398-length-11092-cov-4.230322_pt1 | contig 11092 bp, 7 predicted proteins | sample MGYA00514761_ERZ651776 | MGnify/ENA metagenome assembly ERZ651776 | reverse complement strand
CCACCCGAGGGGGGACAAGTGGGTACCCCCTCACACACAGCGGTCGAGCGACGGGGCAGAGGTGGACCCGGGACTCGGCTCCCAACTGAAGCAACCCCCCCCCCCCCTCACAGCCGCTCTGCGCTGATAAAGAAGGTGCTGAAGAATCAGCAGGCGGTGGATCGGATCGTGAAGTGCAAGACGCTGGTGATTGATGAGATCTCAATGCTGGACAGAGACTTGTTTGAGACGATCGATGCCATTGCCACTCGTGTTCGAGAAGTGAACAGTGACAATGATGATCCTGACTCCATATTATACGACGCCGACATAGGCGATTTGCCCTTCGGTGGGATACAGATCATTGCCGTGGGCGATTTCTTTCAGCTTCCCCCTGTTCGGATGAATCAGGATCAAAAGGAGTTCTCCTTCAGCTCACCTGTCTGGGAGAGCTGCAAACTGCGCGCAAACCAAGTGAATCTAGAGGAGCAGTTTCGCCAACAGGAGGGATCATCTTTCGTCTCGTTTCTGAATAATGTGCGCGTCGGATCAGTGCAGCGCGAAGAGCTCGATGAGCTCAACTCGAAATGTTTAATATCGAGCGACCACCCTCTCCCTGACGACGGGATTATCCCCACCAAGCTCTATTGCGTGAACAAGGACGTTGATAAAGAGAACGAGACAAATCTTCGCGAACTTCCGGGGGAAGTTCACGCCCTCGTCTCCCGCGACTACTGGAAGACGGCCCTCCCTTCGGGAAACTCGGCCGTCAAGCGAGCGACCCTGGAGAAGGTAGACAAAGAAATCGCTGCCTCGATCGACTTGAAAGTCGGAAGCCAAGTGATGCTATTGCGGAATAATGCCAGGGCTGGGCTTGTGAACGGCTCCCGCGGTGTGGTTGAGCGTTTTGTGCGGTCAAGCGAGGGGGGTGATCTCCTTCCCGTCGTCAAATTTGACAACGGGCTCGTAACCTCAGTGCCCTACGTCGAGACTCTGAAAACTGTTGTAATTGCGGGGGGTGAGACGGGAGTTTTTAGTCGCTCTCAGGTTCCGTTGAAGCTTGCCTGGGCAATAACAGTCCACAAATCGCAGGGTTCAACGCTCACGCGCGCCGTCTTGGATATAGGTCGGGCTTTCGACTGGGGTCAAGTGTACGTGGCATTAAGCCGGGTGACAGGAATGGACGGCCTGTGGCTAAAGACGCCGATCCAGAAGAGTATCATCAAGGTTAACCCGCTTGTTGCCGAATATTACGGAACAGAAGCTGCTCTTTCAAGACCGTATGGTGCTGACGCACGGCACCCATCGCAACAACAGTCCAGATCAACATCGTCAGCAGCAGCCAAGGGGAGAGTTGTGATGGAGGGGGCAGCGGCCAACAATGGGCCGACAGCTGCAAACCACGACGCTTATTATGACGAGGTGAACTATGCCCTGGCGAATGACAATAGCTTCGACGACGACTATTACAATGATTCGGCAAACTACGATTACCTGGGCTTCTAGCTTTTGGATTGCGGTTTTTGCTGCTGTTGCTGATTGAATGAATACACTATGTTTTAACTTTGCAAACTTTGCATGTGCGAATTGATACTAGCCAAAAATACGCTTTAAGAAAACCACACTCGTGTTCTACAATTACTTTATTATTCAACTCGTTTGTAGGTAAATTTGAGTATATCTTCTTTCAACTAGTCAGGCGGGGGCGGGGCGGGGCGGGGCGGGCGGGCGGGATGGATAAGGCGGGATGGGGTGGGGTGGGGTCGGCGAAGTTCGTTCTGACGCTTTTTCAAAACCGAGAAAACAAAACAAGGTCAACAAATAACCCTAACCCCACAATCTAATCGACCCTAGTGTACACAAATATTGTTTTCCCTTCATTTGTGGCAACACTGACATCCTTGCGTTTATCGAATGATTCAAAGTGCCACATATAGCTCACCACTCTCTTACCTTTGCCGATGAACGCCAAAAGCTTATCCTCTAGCAGATATATTGACCACATTTGGAGAAATATGAAAATGATCGTCGCCTCTTCAAAAGATGCATCCATGAAGTCAGAGGATCTGATGGTCACCATTTCATTGTCGCGAAAACGCTCCTCGCACGTCGCAATCAGCTCGTCGTCTAACTCGTATCCCACACAGGTCGCCCCGGTCAGTTCGTTGACTTTGCTGAGAACTTGTCCATCACCACAACCTAAATCAAACACAACATCATCCACAGTGATTCTCCCTATCGATACAGCGTCTGCAATGCGTTCCAAGGGGGTCAATTGAAGAGGCGCAAGCATCCGCTCATCATCGCACTGCGTGGAAAATGGTAGATCATCGTTGTTGTCCATCTCAATTCTCAGGCCTCGTCGCACCAGCTGAATCTCGCTAATCACCCGCTCTAGGAACAATATACGATCTCAAAACTTTCGCCGCCGTTCTGAGAATAAACTCGTACTGGAGAACTTGTCGTTTTAATGTATTCACAATTTTGTGTCGATGAAAATATGTCCAAAAAGAAATATGGGGCCAAATTTATAATTCCAAGTAAATCTGAGCGATAACTCCATTTTGAGTCCCAGGTCACAAATAATTCCTCAAACGCCATAACATTGGTGTGATACACTCTGTGTCAAGATTTTTTTTGTTAATTCCTACGGTATTCAGAGATCAACACTCGGCCGTCCATTCCGACTTGGTTGGACACAACGAAGGAAAAATACAGCAAAGAAGAGTGGTTAAGGAAGAAAGTAAGTAATTTTTCTTGTTTGGTGGTATGTGTGGTTGTTGTGAAATAAACAGTAGAAATGAAATGCCCTTTTATTTGGGTGCCTAGAAAGCTTTTATGTTTTAGCAACATTTTATAGCAGTGCAACATTAGTCCCACAGGTCTATATTATATATTTTTTGTAAATGGCACAGTCAACCCTCCTCCTCTCATCACATCATAAAACAACACAACACAACACAACACAACGCAAGACAATGCACCCTCAATTGAGCATTAGCAGGCAGCTCTCTAGATTCGCAACGACAAACCCGAGCTGTCTCCCTCCCCCCGATCCCCCCACCCCCAGGCCGCTCTCTTCGCTTCCATCTACCATGACCCGCTTGCAACCTCTAACAAACTCCCTCAGAACCTCTCTGATTCCCCTACCAGTGCTATCAGTTACATTTCCCAACAAGCGCGTCATGCGACCTGCAATAACGGACTTCTTGTGTCTCGCACCGCCGACTCCGCCGATGACAGTACCAATGGCACTGCCACTATTTCCATCGTCTTCATCTGTACTGGAAAGCGATATTTGGCAAATCAGGCTCGTGACATCACGTACATCACTTAGATGCTTCTCGACGACTCCATGTCCTTTCCGTTTTCCGCTCCCCCCTCTAGCAACAACGCCATTCTGTAGGTCAAAAAGCATAAAGATGAACTCCCCAATACCCTGAACAGCCGTGACACGATCGAGAAACTCCCGCCTAACATCACCAGTAGACCCGCAGAATCTCACTAGCACTTTGACCCCCATTTCTACGATCTTGTCTCTCCCCTGGACGCCAAATGATCGAACGCCGGTACCGACGGCTGATAGGAGGAGGGGGATGCCATTTTGAGAGAGGAAGGTCTGTGTCGCTGCGGCATTTGAACCCCCCTTCACGGCAATAGACTTTGACAGGATAGCCGCGCAGCGGTCAGTTAGGCTGCTGTCATTCGACGGGGTTTTGGTGCTTACACCCCTCCCCCCGACCCCTCCAACATCTCCCTCGACGGCACAAACAGTCATAGCTACAATTGTTTTTGTGATTGGGCACACTGTCTTCTCTAAAAGCGTTCGTTCCAGAACTCCAGTCACCCTGCTAATCACGCCTCTGGTGAATTGGTTGGTGACGTTGAGGCCGCTATCCGTTGCCGGAGAGTGTGACGATGGCACCGTAGAGCTCCCTTGCATCTCCTTCTGGTGTAGCGTATGTTGGCAACAGCCCCAGATAACAAGAGCAATATTTCTTTCGCGCTCTACACGGACTACTGTTGCCGAGCTACCTCCAGAAACACCCGAAGATAACACCTCCAAAACGCCAGGAAGTATCTCAGCGCTCCTACGTGAATAGCTACGCCAACCCGCGCTACTAGCCGCCTTGGTGTCTTCTTCTTTCTCGTTCAAGACAGCCATCATCCCCCCAACGCAGTTTTCCATCGTTCTGAGTTTTAGCTTGAGCTTCTCAGTCTGGCGGTTCGAGTCGGCTGCTGTTGAACTTTTGGCGACGCCGTTTGCTTTGGCCAAACCGATCCCGGCTTGCGGCTCCGCTTTTTTAGGACTGCCTTCTTCTTGACGCATCACTTGGTTTACAACACTAACTCCTCTGCATCCACCACCAGGGCTTCTCCTCCGCCCAAGCTCCACCTTCCCCTCAAGTTCACGAACCCTCCGACTTAAAAAGTCATTTTCCTTCCTCAATTTCTCGTTCATCTTTTTCGTTTCCATGGCCGCTCGAACTGTGCCGTCCGCATCCCTCAAAAGATCCTCAAAACGAGCAAGCCGAGATGTGAGCAACGTTTCAGCTCGGGAAATATGAGTTGAAGCAAGAGTTGACGAAAGAGTTGTCAGCTCTGATTTCAGCGTGTTGGGGCTAGTATTTTGAACTCCTGTGACATTATCAATCGATAAAGTCGCCTCTTGAGTGGGGTTCTGAAACGAAGGTGATTTTTTTTTGGGCGGGGGAACTGGAGAAGGTGACGAGGGAATCATTTGGAAGTCGTCGTGGGGGTTTAGTCGGAATGAGCAACAGTGTGCGAGTCGATGAGAACGAAGAGAGAACGACAGTGCGCTGCCGCAAATTCAACAAAGAAATGTTTTTTGTTTTTTTCGTCCCACTTCTTACTTGTGAAGACCAGTTCAAAGCTAATTATTTCATTTTGCGCGTATATAATACCCCGATGGTACGATCGAAATTTTACGCTGTCCGGAAAGGTAGAAATGGCCCTCAAATTTACCGTGACTGGGCATCCTGTCAAGCTGCAGTGAAGGGATTTTCAGGAGCGGTTTTTAAGAGTTTCTCCTCACAACAGGAAGCAAAAGTCTATCTATCTGGCGGCGTTGCCGTCAGCTTTGTAAAAGGATCTGGGACTGACGACAACGATTTCAACAACAACAACAACAACAACAACAACAACAACAACAACAACAATGGCAACGATCCGCAGCAGTCGCAAGTGCACAAGGCTGAGGCGCAGCCGCTGCTGACGATATCTGTCTATTTTGATGGTGGAACGAGATCAAACCCCCACGGCAGCTGTGGGAGTGGTGCTCTGGTACGTGTTCAACATGGCTTTGAGGCTGTTTATCCCAAAGAAGTCGACAAAGAGTGGTTTTTCTCGGAATATTACGGACGGGGGGGTGACTTCTCAAAAGCGGGGAAAGGGGGCACGAACAATGAAGCTGAGTACAGGGGATTAAAACTTGGAGTTGACTTTGTATTTGCCTACCTTCAGGAGAAGCTTTGGATTGGTACATCTCAATCCCGTTCTCCGCTCCGCACGAAGATAACATTTGTTGGGGACTCTCTTCTCGTTATCAATCAAATGAATTCGGTTTGGCAGTGTAAAAGTGAGAAGCTCATTCCGATCAAGGTGGAAATCAGTAACAAGGTGGAGTCCATCAGGCGAGACACCTCTCTGAACCTGCTGTCAATTGATTATTTGCATGTGAAACGCGAGAAGAATTTCCGTGCTGATCTTTTATCGAATCTTGCGATGGATCGCGGAAGTGTTCCAAGTGGGAGCTTCGATGATGATGATTGTCTTGGAGTGTATCACCATCAATTTTGTGATGAACACTGTCTGGGCCACAGGGTGGGGAGAGATGGAATCGAAGCAGCAAAGCACATTTTTTTCGAATCTCACGATTGCGACAGGGATGGGTTCAAAGCGATCAATGACGAAGGTAACGACGACGACAAATCCGATAACAACGACAACAACGACAACAACGACAACAACGACAACAACAACAACAACGACGACGAGGGCGACGATTTTGATGGCAGTAATAATGACTACTCCTACGAAAAACGTGGACTTGGCTCACTTATGGTGCACTCCTCTTATGATACACGCACTGAGTCGCCGCCACTCGGGGATTTTGAACGCCACACGACTGGGATAGGATCCAAACTAATCAAAAAACAGGGCTGGGAGGAGGAGGGCCTTGGAAAAAATCTCGATGGTATCATTGATGTGCCTAAACCGCCCTCAATAGGAACGGGGAGGCAAGGCCTGGGGTTTCTCACCAACAATGAAGGGAGGAGTCAACCACCAAGGAAGAAGGCGAAACGCCCTAAATCTTGCAGAGTGTAATACGGCGAGGGCAAAGGTAGTAGACGTAAATATTATATTATATATAGGAGATGAGCAAAAATATAAGTTACTTTTTTTTGGAGCTTTCAATGAAATTTTTTTGAATGTCCTTCTTTTGATTTTTTGCCTGTTCGTTTGATCTCCGAAACAGTTTGGTATTGAAACTTAAAATTTGGCAGTTTGGTAATTTATTGGTAAGTAGAAGATATCTTATCGCTCAAGCGCACTCTTACGTCATCATTTCCCCTTGGAAGAAAAAATCCGGTGTTTTAGCCAGTATCTGCTACCCGGTTCGGAGCGGGTATCACAGTGTCCGAGGGTTGTAACCCATAATTTAATTGCTCTGAACGCAAGCAGTGACTGTAAAATTGCGTCAAAATTGTTCGTTTCCGCTACAAAAATACATGGGAACACCTCCTTGAAAGTATAAACTTGAGTTTTTGACCTGATCCCTCCCAACTTTAAAAACAGCTCCCAAAGAAGTTTAGGTTTAATTTCCTCTAACCCCAACAACCAACCCAGGGCGTGTCCTCTTTTTGGCACAGTTACAACAATGGTGAACTTTGCAGCTTCACCGCGGAAGTCATCTCCAAGACGGGCGGCAGCATCTGCTAACTATGCAACGCCTTCTTCGAACACCAATGGCAGTGCTATAACTCCGGGTGGACAGCATGGAGCTGAAATACTCTCAGCGATTAATTCTACATTTGGTGCGTCTGATGACGCGATCAATGAATCGGCTGCATCATTTCAGTCGTCAAATCCACGTTTGCAGCCGGATCCACCAGCAGGTGAGTGACTAAAATTAAAAAAGGAAACCTAACCCTAACATCCAAACATCCATCCATCATTTCATTCCTGGAGTGGCCAAGTTGCCTCACTTCAAGGAAGTTCTCGGCAATATTCCGGTGGTGTTGTAGCCAACTTGCTCGCTGAGCGTCCTCCAGAGGTTTTTCTAACGTTTTTCTACCACGACCGACGCACAACTCAACTCTCTTTTTAAGTAGGCTGCACATGCAAAAAATCCAAATGCTTGAAGCTCTACTGCCAATGCTTTGCATCTTCTATTCTCTGTTCGTCAACTTGCCGCTGTCAGGTTTGTATGAACACGCAGCAATATGAGGCGGAGCGCCAAAACGCTGTCATGTCAATCCTTGAGCGAAATCCTAAGGCGTTTGATACTAAATTTGGGGGGAAGGGGGACAGGGATGGGGAGGTGCGACACAAGCTAGGGTGTAAGTGCCGCAAGTCTGAGTGCTTGAAAAAGTACTGTGAATGTTTTCACGCCGGAGCAAAGTGTTCCACTAACTGCCGGTGCATAGGATGCAAGAATCAGCCATCCAGCCACAACTCAAGGACAGACAACGACAATGCCAACAGCAGCGCCACTACCAGCCATAAAACCAAAACCAAAATCACCGCAAATACAGGGGTTGTGGCCGCAACCAACAGTCGCCGCACTGGAAGTTCTTCCTCGTCGTCCTCTCCACGGGCGTACAAAAAAAAACTGAATAGGACAGTCATCAGAGGGGGTTCAACAACAATGGATGATTTTGTTGGAAGCGGACAGATGGGAATGGTGAGCAGCATACCGCCACCAATGAGCAACTTTGAGATGCCTATATACAATGGGATTGTTCCTATCAACGATAATGTCAGTTCCGGCCTCGAACCCTCGTCCTCCACAAGCCCAAATGGTATGGTTAATGCTGCCCAGAACCTAACTTTTATGAAGATGGGTTCGCCCGAAAAGAAGCCACAATTGGCAACGGTACCACCATCCCTCCCATCGACGATAGGCGACAATTGGGGGGGCGATTTTTCTGGCAAAGGGATAAGCCGAAGCTACTCAAATTCATCCAGCTCATCAACGACCAACTCCGCCCAAAGCAGCGCGCAAAATACTCCGCTGACGCCCCCTTCAAATTCCCCTACAGAAAAAAAATCCCCAAGCAAACTCGACCTAGAGACCAACCCCAACCACGACGAGGAGGAAAAGAGCAAGGCGGTAATGCTGGCGGCTTTTGCAATGAAAGAGCTCGGGTCCACACCACCGCCGACGCCCACCAAGGGTAAAGAGTTGAATCAACGACCACCTTTGCCACCGGCATCCTCGGTAAGCACCAACATTAACATCGACACCAATGTCAATTTAGAAAACAACCTAAGCAACCCCAAAACGCCCAAGAGTAGCCTTGAGATGCTACAAACTCTTGAGAAGCTCAGCCCAGACACCGGCGCGCAGCACATTTCCCCCCCACAACACTCGAGCGTTCTTCCTCTTCGCAGCCCCAAAAGGGGTAACAGTGCCCTCAACTCTAGCAACAGCTCGAGCAGCGATGACGAGAAATTCAGCTCGGGGAGCTCCAATGGCACGACGGAGGACGAAGAGGATTGCAGCTACGATGGGGAGGAAGACAGGAAGCGGCGCCGGAAGGGGACACTTACGATAGCCACAGATATCAAAAGCGGAGGAGAGGACATTCCGAGGAATATCACGCCTGTAAGTCAGTTTTTGACCCCGGGGATGGAATCCTTGGGGACTGACAACACCAGCAAATCTGTTGCTGAGAAGAAGAGGGTTGTGAGAGCGGGAACGACAACGACAACGGTTGAGAAATTTGCAAATACAAATTGATACTGGTTTGCCCGCGATAATGTTTTGCTTGCTTTATTCGATAGGATAGTGAAACGGCCTAAATAAGAAACGATTAAACAAGCACAGCTAACCGATACGGTAATTTACCTGCACAAAACAAACAAAATTCAATTATATGTAAAGTTTTACTGTTGCTGGCATTGTTGCGGAAGCGGTGTCCTGTCCCTGCCCTCCTTGAGCCTAACCCTTGCCCTATTAAGCGCCTCATCCACGTCCTTCTTCTTATCCTCCGGCAGTCCCTCACAGTCCCTGCAATTCTCGAACGCCTTAACAGCCATCTCACTCCTCTCGTTCTTTGGGCTCATACCCATCAAAGCAACACCATGCCTCCAGTATCCCTTCCACCACTTAGGGTCCGCACGGACAGCACACTGTGCGTCCCAGCTCGCAGGAACAAATCTCTTCAACGCAAGGTAACACGCGCATCTGTTCCCGAGAATAGGCGCAGATGGTGGAAGGGCCGCCTTCTCGAGTGCCTTAATGCAACGAGTGTAATGGGTCACAGCTTCCTGGTAGGAACCAGATGAGAAGCATGCGTTTCCGGCACCTTTCCACGTTTGGACCTTGGATTCGACGTCACCTTCGTGGTCCTCTTCGCCATCTGCGTCAGCAGCACCACTACACTCCTCGGATTTACTCCCTTCACCCTTGTTGGAAGATTCCTCATTGGAATTGGAAGCTGTCTTTCCATCCTGTCCATCATTTTCATCCTCATTCATTCCCTTTGCCCTGTCACCTCCCTTCCCGACCTCCTCGGCCTTACTCTGGAGCTTTTCCTTCGCTTCCCTAGCCTGCTGAAGGTCCTTTGTCAACCTCTCCTCCCTTAAACGAGCTTCCTCCAACTGCTTCTGCAGTTCTTCTACCTGGGCAGACATAACGATAGTTGTTCTATTGAAGAATAAAACGCCTTCGCCACAAATTTTTGTCCTCGAATTAAACAGTTCAAAGCACGAACTTTATTGAGGGAGGTATGATACTCCACCCGCCTCCAACATTTTAAAAGTACAGAAGGATAACTGAGAGTCTTCACCTCATATATTGAGGAGTCTTTAGATACTGTCGTATCTCCTCGACCGTGCAAATTAGAATAGGCTCCATTATCCTGCGCCCATATACCTTCTCCTGTAATCCTGTACTCTCTCCCTCCCACTTGTGTGGTAACCTCTCCAATGTTCCCATCACACAAAAGCCACTGCGTCCTGCTATCTCCCGTCGACGTGAACCCGAACGATATCAAAAGCCGGAGCTTCGGCATCGCAACTGTATCCGATGATGGGAAGAGAGTATACTACCCGAGCAGTGGCCTTAGTGGAATCCGGACCTTCGACTTCACTGGTGCAGTTCATGTAATGGAAATGGGCTATGAGAGTAAAGGCGTTGAAGATCAGACGTATAGAATTTGTGATGATGTTGTGGGGGATGTTTGTGATGAGGTTGTCGTTGGGTGCAGTAATGCTTGCATTGTAATAGCGGGGTGTGACAATGGGACACGGCAACTACTAGAACTCGGTCCAAACGGCGGTTTAACTGGAGGTTTATACCAGCGTTGCGTCGATGGTGTCAGGCAAAGGATGGAGAGAAATGGCAGGGGGAACGGAAAGATTGTTGTCAGCTGGTATGATGTTAATGTTGATAATGAGGGGATAACGGACGTTTTGAAATTATGCAGCGGAGGCAGTGGCGGTGACAAGCTTGGTGGGAATGGTGGGAATGAAAGGGGGCATATGGTTAAGGTTGATCCGGGACTTGTTATGAGGGATGAGGGGATTGGGGCGGGCGTGAGTGTGACAGGGGGGTTGTGGGAGATTCAGGTTGAAGGTGGGGAGGATGTGAGGGATATCATTGCCAAGGTGAGGGGATGTGATGGTGGAGGTGGGAAGGGTGGGAGGAGACCTGGAACGCATAGGATTTTTAATATCGAAGTTATACAGGGTGCGGGGAGGGAAGTCATTAAAGGCGTTGGCTGGGGACAGGAGGGGAATGATATAGGGCGGCAAAGCCTCACGTTTGTATCGGTTTCTGGTGAGGCGCTAGAGGAGGACAGGGTGGATATTCTCATGTCTGGTTTTAGAGAGGGTGGAAGGGGGGGGGGGGATTCAAGGGGGG
>ERZ651776.5393-NODE-5393-length-11099-cov-4.120123_pt1 | contig 11099 bp, 10 predicted proteins | sample MGYA00514761_ERZ651776 | MGnify/ENA metagenome assembly ERZ651776 | reverse complement strand
GATGGCTTGTGTAAGTTATATGCCAAATGTCGCACCTCATGGTTCAAACAAGCCTTTATTTGGTACCAATCCGCTCGCTTTTGCCTGGCCACGGAAAAACAAACCACCTTTTGTATTCGACATGGCAACCTCCGCAATGGCAGGCGGCGATGTTGCAATTGCCGCAAGAGATGGCCATTCGGTCCCCCTTGGAACCGGATTGGATGAAAATGGTAATGAAACCACCGATCCGGCAGCAATCTTGAAAGGCGTTTTGCTTCCCTTCGGAGGGCACAAGGGTTCTGCTATTGCAACGATGGTTGAACTCTTGGCGGCTGGTGCGACCGGTGAACGGTTTAGCTTTGAAGCGCAAGATGCCGACAACGGTGATGGTGGCCCTCCCCGTGGGGGAGAGTTTTTCCTGGCATTTTCGCCATCACTACTGGCCGGTGAAGGTTGGGAGGACCATTGCGAAAAGTTTTTTGACAAATACGAGGCAATTCCGGGATCGCGTCTGCCGGGCGCAAGGCGCCACAACAACCGCAATGATACAACCAACCGTGCCGTAGACGCGAAACTTATCGCCACAATTCAAGAGCTTTGTAGTCGTCCCGATTCGTGAATCAGGCACAAGATCGCCATTTGGTTGCCTGAGTTACCTTTTAGAGCGTGTCGCGTTTGATCGCGTTCACCCGCCCGATACGCAAGTATCGGGCACGCGTCCGCCCACCCGGGCGAACGCCCAGCACTGTAAGCGATACTTGAACTGCGACTTCTATTGGCGTTGAAGGCGATTGACGAATTGAAAGTTAATCGATTAACTATGAGCATTAAGCGTTCCAGAACATGGGATTCGGCATTGCCCCCATCAGCGTTGAAACTGACCGGTTCCACGAACTGGGTGCCATAAAGGAAAAGAATGCCATGAGCTACTCAGGGCTAAGAGTCATCAGAGAGGCCTTGAATGGCCAAAGAGGTTGGAAGCCTGCTTGGCGCAATCCGGAACCCAAGCCCAATTACGACATCATTGTCATTGGCGGCGGAGGCCACGGGTTGGCCACTGCACATTACCTGGTGACGAAATATGGCGAGAAAAGCATCGCAGTGGTCGAAAAAGGCTGGATTGGGTCCGGCAATGCCGGGCGTAACACGACAATTGTGCGTGGTGACTACACTTTGCCTCCAAATACCCGCTTCTATGATCACAGTGTTGGCCTGTGGGAAAAGATGGAGCGGGAGTTGAACTTCAATGTCATGCACTCACAGCGTGGCTTGCTGTTCCTGCACCACAACGACTCAGAGAGGGACGACCACTATCGCAAAACCAACATCATGCGGATGCAAGGCACAGATGGCGAGATTTTGGGGCCTGAGAAGCTGCGCAAGATGTACCCCTCGATGAATTTCGACGGACGTTTCCCTATCACGGGTGCCTATCTTCACCGGCGCGGCGGCACCGCCCGCCATGACGCAGTGGTCTGGGGATATGCGCGGTCGGCCGACAGGCGCGGAGTAGATATCCTTCAAAATTGCGAAGTGACGGGGTTCCGGATTGAGCAAGGTAAGGTCTTGGGGATTGAGACAACCCACGGGTTCATCGGCGCAAAGAAGGTTGGTGTCTCGGTAGCTGGAAATACCAGCCGAGTGATGGACATGGCAGGCATTCGCACCCCAATCGAAAGCCATGTTCTTCAGGCTTTCGTGTCTGAAGGGCTGAAGCCCATCATTCCCGGCCAAGTCAATTATGGCGCAGGTCACTTCTATATTTCGCAGTCGGACAAAGGCGGCCTGGTTATGGGAGGCGACCTGGATCAGTACAATTCCTGCGCGCAGCGGGGCAACCTGCCGGTCTTTGAATCGGTGATTGAAGCCGCTGTGACCTTGTTCCCAATGCTGTCGCGCGCTCGTCTTTTGCGGGCATGGGGCGGTTTGCAGGATATGACCATGGATGGCCATGCGGTGATCGACGAAACGCCGATCAAGGGTCTCTATTTGAACGGCGGCTGGTGCTACGGCGGATTCAAAGCAACACCCGCAGCCGGCGAATGCTTTGCTCATCTTCTAAGCACCGAACAGCCGCATGAACTTGCCAAGCCCTATCGTCTTGACCGGTTCCGGACCGGCTACCTGCTTGATGAAAAGGGCCAAGGCCCGAACCCGAACCGGCAGTAAGGAGCGGTCAAATGATTATCAATCACCCTCTTTTGGGGCCGCGTGACCGGCAGGAATTCACCTATCTCGGTGATGCTTGCCTGATTGACCGTCCCGGCTGGCAGGCCGGGGACGCGATGGATCAGTTTTTCGAATACGTCTACCTGCGTGATGATCCAGCCGGGGAGCACCGCGAGCTTTGGTATCACGAGCATGGCGACCGCTCGTGGCTGGTCGTAACACGCAACACGGTGACGCATGAAATCACTAATGTCGAACTGGCCAGCGATGTGGCCCGCAAGCAGGGGCGCAGCAAATGACCCAATCCAACCGTTTGAATGGCGGCCTGATCAACCGTGGAAAGCCACTGAACTTTAATTTCGATGGGCGTACCTATCAGGGGTATGAGGGCGACACGCTTGCGTCTGCCCTGATGGCCAATGGCGTGCGTTTCCTGGGTCGATCGTTCAAGTATCACCGTCCGCGTGGTATCTTCACCGCTGGTTCCGAGGAGCCAAACGCGCTGGTCGAATTGCGCAGTGGAGCCCGGCAGGAACCAAACACACGCGCTACAGTAGCGGAGCTGTACGAAGGGCTGGTTGCTTGCTCACAGAACTACAAGGGCAGCTTACGTTACGACCTGCTTGCCCTGAACGATTTGTTCTCGGATATTCTGAGCGCCGGTTTCTATTACAAGACGTTCATGTGGCCGGCGGCTTTCTGGGAGAAAGTCTATGAACCCATCATCCGCTCAGCTGCAGGCCTTGGTCGCCTGTCTGGGGAAGATGACCCGGATGAATATGAAAAGGGCTTTCTCCATTGCGATCTGCTGGTGATTGGGGGTGGGCCCGCTGGCCTGATGGCAGCACTGACCGCGGGCCGTGCAGGCGCAAACGTCATCCTCGCGGATGAAGATTGCCGTTTTGGCGGGCGCCTGAACGTCGAACAGGAAGATGTCGACGGAAAGCCTGCGGTCGAATGGGTTGAGCAGGCTGTGGCCGAGCTAACCGCGATGGACAATGTGCGCCTAATGCCGCGAAGCACGGCGATGGGGGCCTTTGACCACGGGATTTACGGTGTGGTCGAACGGGTGCAGGACCATCTGCACACCCCTGTGGAAGGCAAGCCGCGGCAGACATTGTGGCGGGTATATTCCAAGCGCGCGATCCTTTGTGCCGGGGCAACCGAGCGTCCAATTGTTTTCCCGGACAACGACCGTCCGGGGGTGATGCTGGCAGGATCGATGCGGGCCTATGCCAACCGCTGGGCTGCGACGCCCGCGCGGATGGTGGCGGTCTTCACCAACAATGATGATGGCCATCGCACTGCGGTAGACCTGATGGCAAAAGGTGTTGATGTCACAGCTATCGTCGATGCCCGGCTGGATGCGCCGACACTGACGGGTGTGCGACTGATCAGTGGCGCGCATGTTATCGGCACCAAGGGGCGGCATGGCCTGAGCAGCATCCGGGTCCGTCAAGCGGATGGCCGCGAGGAAACGCTAGCCTGTGGCGCCTTGGGTGTGTCTGGCGGCTGGAATCCCAACGTCCACCTGACCTGCCACCAGGGCGGCCGGCCTGTCTGGAATGAGAGTATTGCAGCTTTCGTTCCCGGCCAGAACATCCCAGTTGGCATGTCGGTGGCGGGGGCGGCCAAAGGCCTGTTTTCGACTGAAGACGCATTGCGCAGCGGGGCGGAAGAAGCCTTGGCTGCACTGGAAATCCTGGGTATCGCCGCCAGCGCATTGAAGCTGCCGCGCGCCGTTAACAGCGCCTATAACCTCCAGCCACTTTACCATGTGCCCCATGGCAAGGGCCGGGCCTGGCTGGACCTGCAGAACGACGTGACCGTCAAGGACGTTAAGCTGGCACATCAGGAGAACTACCGATCGGTCGAGCATCTCAAACGCTACACTACTCTCGGCATGGGCACTGACCAAGGCAAGACTGCTAATGTCAATGCTTTGGCAATAATGGCCGAGCTGACCGGCAAATCGATCCCCGAAACGGGAACGACAATTTTCCGGCCGCCCTACACACCAGTTACACTGGGCACAATCGGCGGGCGTACGGTGGGCAAACACTTCCACCCGACGCGTGAAACCCCGACTGACAAATGGGCCAGGGAACACAATGCGCCCTTTGACATTGCCGGCGACTGGATGCGGGCGCGTTGGTTTCCGCAACCGGGCGAAACCCATTGGCGACAGTCCGCTGACCGAGAGGCCTGTAACGTGCGAAAGAATGTGGGTATCTGCGATGTGACCACACTGGGAAAAATTGACGTTCAGGGCGCGGATGCCGCGTCATTCTTGAACAGGGTCTATGCCAATGGTTTTGCCAAGCTGGCAGTGGGAAAGGTGCGCTATGGCATCATGCTGCGCGAAGATGGCGCCTGTTACGATGACGGCACCGCTGCACGATTGGCGGAAGAACACTTCGTCATCACGACCACAACAGCCAATGCCTGGGCGGTTCTGAGAAACATGGAATTTGCCCGTCAATGCTTGTGGCCGGACATGGACGTACAGCTGATCTCGACCACAGAGGCTTGGGCGCAGTATGCCATCGCTGGACCGAAATCGCGCGAACTGCTGCAGAGGATTGTGGATTCCGAGTTTGATATCTCAAACGAGGCATTCCCGTTCATGGCCTGCGATTCCGTGACGCTGTGCGGCGGCCTGAGGGCACGCCTGTTTCGGATCTCATTCTCGGGCGAGCTGGCCTACGAGCTGGCTGTTCCCACCCGTTATGGTGATGCGCTGTGGCGCCGAATGCTAGAGTTGGGGCAAGATCTTGGAGTAGCTCCCTATGGTCTTGAGGCGCTCGACATCATGCGCATTGAGAAAGGCCACCCGACGGGTCGCGAACTCGACGGCAGGGCCACCGCACTGATGCTGGGTATGGGGCGCATGGTATCCCGCAAAAAAGACAGCATCGGCAGTACACTGGACCAGCGGGAGGGGCTGACTGATCCCAATGGATTGCGCCTTGTCGGCCTGAAGCCCGTGAACCAAAGCGAAGTGATAACCGCCGGTTCCCAGTTGGTGAATGAAACTGCGCCTGTTCAGATCGACAGCGAACAGGGGCATGTGACATCAGCCTGTATCTCGCCGCATCTGGGGCACTCCATCGGAATGGCCTATCTCAAAGGCGGTGATCAGCGCATGGGCGAGATTATCCGCGTGGTCGATCCCGTGCGGGGAACCGATGTAAAGGTTCAGGTCATTTCCACTCACTTTTTTGACCCCGAAGGAGGGCGCTTGCGTGCTTAATCTTCAAACTATCACGCCGCTTTGGGGCGAAACTCCGCGTGTCGACCGGTTCAATGGGCTAACAATCACTGAGGTTCCGAACCAGGCGCTTGCCTCGCTTGCCCTGCGCAAGGGGCGCGAGGACGAAGGCCGAAAAGCTGCCGAAGCAATGCTGGGCTTTGCTTTACCTGAGGTCGGGAGGCATGCCGCAGAGGGCTTATACGCGGCAAGCTGGTTCGCACAGGACCAGTGGCTGATCTCGGCGGAGACCTCAGAGCATGAACTCATGTCCTACCAACTCGTTGATGCAGTGGCCGGACTGGCGTCGGTGACAGAGCAATCAGATGGTTGGTGTCGTTTTGATCTGGAGGGAATGTGCCGGGGCGTGTTCGAGCGTTTGAGCGGAGTAAACTTGGCTGCTATGGAGGCTGGGAGTGCTACGCGTGCTCTTCTGGAGCATCTCAGCTGTATGGTCATCTGCTTTGAAACTGCCAGCCACTACTCGGTTCTTGGCCCTCGCTCTTACGCGCGCTCTCTGCACCATGCTTTGGTGACTGCCGCCCGTTCGGCTCTTTAAAAAAAGCATGCAAACTTCCAAACCGGATTTCAAAGCTAATGAAGGTCACCTAGGTGGGGTGATTTTGGTCATTTCGGCGGGAGTGCTCTGGTCAACTGTCGGCATTGGAATAAGGCTTATTGAAGATGCCAGTGTCTGGCAGATATTGTTTTTTAGATCTTTTAGTTTGAGTTGTTTTTTATTTGGGGTAATGTACCTGCGGTTTGGCAATCTCTTTAGACAAATTCGCATTGCGGGCATACCTGCCATCATAGCCGGTTTATCACTAGTGGGTGCTTACTCAGGTGGTATTTACTCAATACAATCCACGTCGGTAGCGAATGCAATGTTGCTAGTTGCTACGGCTCCCTTTTTTGCCGCAGTACTAGGCTGGGTCTTTCTTTGGGAAACCATTAGAAAATCTACTTTCATTATGATTATCTTTGCCTTGTTGGGTGTTGGAATAATGGTATCGGATGATCTTACTGGAGTGGAATTGCGCGGAAGTCTTGCAGCAATAGGATCAGCAATAGCATTTGCAGTTTTCACTGTCGCCTTGAGATGGGGCAAATCGGTGGAAATGTTGCCTGCTGTGTTCTTATCTGGAGTTTTTGGAGTTATAATTACTGGTGTTATGTGCTTGGGGTTAAACTCATCTTTCAGCCTGTCTCAGAATGATTTATCCATAGCGATTGGAATGGGGATATTTCAAGTTGGAGCCGGGCTGGTTTTATATACTTTGGGCTCGAAGGCTCTACCAGCTGCACAGCTTGCTATGTTTTCATTATCAGAAGTTCTTTTGGCGCCTTTGTGGGTATGGCTTTTCTTAGGAGAAACTATTTCAGTAAACACATTATACGGTGGATTGGTTTTGTTATCTGCTATTGTTTTCAACGCTATATTAGCAAGAAAAAATTAAGGGATTGGCTTTGGCAAATATCGCAAACGACCCTGTAGCCTACCGCTGGATTGGCCCGCAAATGGCGCCGCCAGAGGCATTGTCAGACAAACTTGACGCCCCATTGGTTGCCCCTTAATTTTTATGAATGACAACACAAAATCCATTTAATTACTTCAAGGGCATTGTCAGACAAACTTGACGGTGTTGTGGATAGTCCTTAATTTTTATGAATGACAACACAAAACCCATTTAAGTACTTCAAAACGTCTCCCAAAATCATCCGCTTGGCGGTTATGTATTACGTGCGTTACCCGCTGAGTTTCCGCCAAGTTGAAGATATCTTGCATGAACGTGGCATTGATATTTGCCATGAAACTGTACGGTTTTGGGTGGATCGGTTTGGTGCAAAATTTGCTAAGGAAATTCGAAAGAAGAGGGCGGGTCAACACTCAAACTGGCAATGGCATTTAGATGAAGTCTTTGTGAAAATAAATGGAGAACGCTTTTACCTTTGGCGCGCCGTTGATCACGAAGGCGAAGTTCTGGAATGCTTTGTTACAAAGCGACGCAATAAGGCTGCAGCGAAGAGGTTCCTGATAAAAACAATGCGAAAACACGGATCACCCAAGATCATCACAACAGACAAGCTGGGGTCCTATGGCGCGGCACTTCGTGAGATTGGAGTTGTAGATCGTCAATTATGTGGCGGCCGATCCAACAACAGATGTGAAAATTCACATCTGCCATTTCGACGACGAGAAAGGGCGATGCAGCGTTTCAAGGCGGTTGTGGCACTTCAGAAATTTACCAGTTATCACGCCCAGATATATAACCACTTCAATCACGAAAGACATCTAGAAAGCAGGCAATCCTTCAAGCAAAAACGTACAACTGCTCTCACAGAGTGGTTCAATTTCTGTGCCGCATGATGATTGACTTGAGGTGCCTTTTACGGGTGTTCAAGTTTGTCTGACAACACCGTCTCAGCGGGTGAGAACAGTATATCGGTATCACGTTTAAGTATTCTGAATATAGTAATTCATCATTTTATTACATGGTTTAATCGCCCTATCTATAAGCAACATGGGAAATATTTGATGAGGAATATTAGATGTTGGATCGCTCTATTCTACCCGTCCCACGCTTGCAAACTATGTCGCGTCGTGTAGTCTTGTGCATTCCGCCTCAGAAACGTTCCTTCTTATGGAAGACAGGGTGCTCGCCGTGAATATCAACCAACGTCTCGCTTTGTCCGACATTGCTCAGGCTCATGAAGCTCTGGAAAGTGGCGAGACTACAGGCTCGACCATTCTGACGCCATGAACGAAAGCGCAAGTTTCGTACGGCCCAAAATCACCGTCTCACAGGCGGTGGTTTGGTTCTTGGCAGTGATTGCAATCTTCGTCATGGCCAAAACGGATGCTGCGGATTTGCTGCCTCGCGTCGCTGCTATTTCCGCGCTTGCAGTCGCGCTTTTCGCGACGCGTCTGCTGCCCGAAGTGGTCACTGCCTTGGGCTGTTTTTTATCTTTTATTGCTATTGGAGCTGCCCCGAACGAGGTTATTTTTTCGGGCTTTTCCAGTGGTGGCTTCTGGCTGCTGTTTGCAGGCCTTGTGATTGGCACCGCCATTACGACCACGGGTCTTGGCATGCAGGTTGCCTTGCGGATATTCCAACATACGGGAAATTCTTATGTAAGGGTAGCTCTGCTGCTTGCGCTCAGTGGACTTGGTTTGGGCGTACTTGTTCCTGCCACGATCCCACGGATCATTATCATGGTGCCTATCGCGCTTTCACTTGCGAAAACGATGGGCTACGATATCGGGTCGCGCGGTCATGTCGGGCTAACTATGACGGCCGCGGTTGCAACGAACCTGCCGACCTTTGGTATTTTGACTGGGAACCTTCCGACGATTATCCATTTGGGCGCGTTCGAAACCCTATATGGGGTACGCACGTCCTACGCTGATTATTTCGTAGAACAGGCGCCCATCAACTGTCTGCGTTTTCTAGCGTTACTTGCAGTGATGCTACCCTTCGCGCCTCCGCGATCCCAACGGCTGTCTGAGCTTGAAGATCCTACACCATTTACATCAGTTCAAAAATTTCTGTTCATCATGATTTGCGTGGCAATCCTGTTCTGGGTCACGGACAGTTGGCACGGCATTTCGCCAGCTTGGATTGCGCTTTCCCTTGCCGCGGTTTTGACTGTGCCTGCGTTCGGAATACTGGACGACAAAGTAATGAAAACCCAGATTGATGTGTCTCCTGCATTCTTTCTGGCTGCTGTTTTTGCAATCAGCGCGGTTGCGCAGCACACGGGTCTTAGCACGACAATCGCCGAGCAGTTGATCCCTTTATTGCAGCTTGGGCAAGGAAGCGATCTTCGTGATCTGTACGCGGTTGCAGGGCTGTCAAGTTTTCTGTCGCACTTTACGACCGCCCCCGCCGCACCGGCCATTCTCGCCCCACTCGCCGGCGCAATGGCGACGGAAACCGGTTGGACCATTGAGACGATTTCCATGACGCAGATCTTGGGAATTTCGACACCAATTTTGCCACATCAGGCCCCCCCATTAATCATATCGATGGCGCTCGCGCAAATTCCGATCGCGGCACTTTTGCGGGTGTGTGCCGGATTGGCGGTGACGGTGGCTTTTGTCGGGATTCCGTTGACCTTTGTGTGGTGGAATTATCTAGGATTGTTTGGATGAGCGTCACCTTTGCCTTTATACTGAACGGAGAACCATGTGAGGCTACAGACCTGTCGTCTATGTACTTGTTGTTTGCATTGCACGGAGCACTTGACAAAAAGGGTACGCGCCTTGGGTGCGGTGAAGGACATTGCGGGGCCTTTACTGTGACGCTTGATGGGACGCCCGTCACCTCTTGCAACCTGCCGATATCGACTTTGGAACGTAAAAACGTTGGCACGGTCGAAGGTGTGCTTGATCATCAATTGGCCGCTGCGCTTATTCGCAATCAGGCAGGGCAATGCGGCTAGTGCCTGCCCGGCATATTGACCTGCACTGCAGCCTTGATAGACCAAGGAAAATCAGCTGACGATATCCGTAAGGCGCTGGACGAAAACCTTTGTCGATGTGGCGCGCACGGGCGGATCATGGCGGCCATCGCAGAGGTCGCGCCGTAAACTTCCCACCCCCGATAAAGACCTTTCCGCTGATCAGCCAATGGCTGTCGTTTGCACCAGACGGTGCAGTCAACGTTTTTTCAGAACGGGTCGAATTGGGACAGCAGATCAGCATAGTTCTGACCCAGATTGCCGCGGATGAATTGGACGTAACGGTCGATGCCATCCGCTTGACGCCAGGCCACACCGATCTATGCCCAGCCGAAGGTCCGACCGTTGGCAGCTTGTCTGTTACCTTTGGGGGTCAATCGATACGCCTTGTAGCCTCAGCCGCTTGTGCGTTAATGCTGAATCATGCGGCGGAGTTGTTACAAACAACCGTCGAAGGGCTCTCCGTCCACGAGGGAGAGATCGTTAAGGACGGTCTCGAGACAAGGTTGAGTTATGCCAGCCTTTGCAAGGACGTGAACTTGGACGTTCCAGCGATCGAGTACGCCGCGCCCAAGGCAGCATCGGAGCGTATATTAATAGGATCATTCGTACCTCGTGTAGATTTGGCAGCGCGTCGGACGGATGGGCTCTGGTTGCATGATATGAAGCTTGACGGAATGTGGTATGGCCGCGTTATCTAGCCATTTGCACTGGATGCGCCGATGGGTGATCTTTCCAGCATCGACCTGCAAGACGATACCGAGCTCGTCCGAGATGGGCAGTACTTGGCCATCTTATCCAATAAGAATACACTGCGCTGTCCGAAGTGCGGCGGCTGGCGGATTTGATAGGCTAGGATTTCAAACCTGCATCGGATATTCATCCGATTGACGGGTTGGATGGTTAAATAGCAGAAAGCGAAACCTTATATGACAGTGACATGCTGGACGCGGGTGTAACCGAGCTCAGTGTCACCGTAACCAAACCTGCGCTTAATCATGGATCTATCGGCCCGTCTTGCGCAGTGGCGCAGTGGAAGGGCGATGTTCTTACTGTCTAGGCCCATAGCCAGAACGTTTTGCCTTAAAAGACTCTCTAGCGCATGTTCTGAACTATTCACGCGATAAGATCACAGTGATCTTTGTGCCGGGCGCCGGATTCTATGGGCATAGCGGTTCCAGTGATGTTGCACTTGATGCGGCACTTATGGCGCGTAGTACGGGCCGACCGGTGCGCA
>ERZ651776.5387-NODE-5387-length-11103-cov-4.110738_pt1 | contig 11103 bp, 2 predicted proteins | sample MGYA00514761_ERZ651776 | MGnify/ENA metagenome assembly ERZ651776 | reverse complement strand
GAGGGTGCCGAGGGGGGAGGTTTGGGGGGGTGGGAAGGGGGGGGTTGAGATGACGGGGACGGGGAGCCAGGAAGGGAACGAGAGGATGGCGAGGGAGGGGGAGGTCGTTAGGGACGATCATATTAAGGAGTTCCTGCCCTTTGGGAATGCGCACGTTCATTTGGAGGAGTTGGAGGGGAGGAGGGGGGACTGAGCGAGAGGGCAAAGGAACAAGAAACGCGAAAAACGCGAAAAACGCGAAGAACGCGAAAACGAGAAACGAGAACGTGGGGGGGGTGATGGGTTTGTAGTGGGACGTGAGGGGAATGGAGTGACAATTGACGGAACACAAACGGAAAGAAAGAAAAAGAAAGAAAAATTAAAAAGAGAGAGAGAGAGAGAGAGAGAGAGAGAATGGTGAAGGGGGGATTAAATGGGGAGGATGGAATGTAAAATAGTTATTATTACCAGGAGAGAAATTTGTTGGTACAAAAAACAGCGTGATTTTTTTTGTCTTCTGGACTTTTTTTTGAAGGGTTCCAATCCAAAAATCCAAATTCACGAAGACAAGCAAGACAGCAGAAAATAGCCAAACTCCCAATTTTCGGACGTCTGTCGTAAGTGTTCCTCTTGCTGCTCTATACCCAAGTAAGATACCCCCCGTTTGCCGTACTTTCGTCGAGAAAAACGACTGAATTGCTCTAAACTTCCACATCTTCGAATCTTGACTTCCTCGCGCGGAACGCCGGAGTCTCTCTCTCTCTCAAGGAAAGAAAGGCTCGTCGTACTCCGAAAGAAAAACCTCCCGCCCCCCCCGCCCCTCCGCACCTCCGCCCCTCCGCATGTCCGCGCCGAACCCGTTCTCCTCGACGTCCTCTACCGACTTCGGTCAGAAGTCCTCCCTCACCGTTCGCATCCGTGAGATCCTCAGGAATTACCCCGAGGGGACCTCCATTCTGAAGGAGCTGCTGCAGAATGGGGACGACGCGGGGGCGAGTGAGGTTAAGTTGTGTTTGGTGCCGCCACACCCCGGAGCTCGGCTCCCGCTCCCGCTCGCCGACGATGGAGCGAACGGCATGACGACGGCAACTTCTCCTCCTGACGCAGACACGCTGAAAATGTTACTCTTAAATTCCCCCTCTTTAATATTTTACAACTCTGGCGTGTTCACCCCCTCTGACTTCCAGTCGATCCAGCGGATTGGAGACTCGATAAAGAAAGAGTCGGAGTCGGGGGGGCGGAAGACGGGTCGGTTTGGGGTCGGCGTGAACTCGGTTTACCACCTCACTGATGTGCCCATGTTCTGCTCGGGGACGAAGCTTGTCGTCTTCGACCCCACCACTCGTAACGTCCCGAATATCAACCCCGGTAACCCGGGTAAGATGATCGATTACGCGTCCATTCCCCCCTCCGCTCTCTCCGGTCCCGAGTATGCACCGATGAGGGTGTTCGGGAGCACGCTGAGGTCGGACTTCAAAGGCACCATCTTCCGCTTCCCCCTCCGTTTGAAGGCGAACGGGGAGCTCAGCAAGCAGACGCACTCGTATGACTCGGTGCAGAGTCTGTTGGAAGAATTCAAGGGGCAGGCGGGAGAGATGCTGCTTTTTCTTAAGTGCATCGAGGACATATCGTTTTACACTGCGGAATGGGAGGAGGATGGGACGGTGGAAGGGGGGTACAAACTATCGACCCCGAAAATATTCTCTCAGTCGAAGGTGAACTCCACGAAATCGCTCCAGCAGAAGCGCAAATACATACTCTCTGCCAGGCTGGATTCCTCCACCCCCCTCACCCCGAATGACTACGCCATGTCCATCACGACGTCGGACTCTGGTAGTAAGACGAAGACTGACGACACCTGGATTGTTTGCAATCAGCTTGGCGGCGAGCTCGCGAACCGAATAGCATACGATCCCGACAACGAGCACATGAGATTTGTTCCGTGGGGTGGGTGTGCCTACAAGCTCTCTTCCACCGCCACCGCCACCGCCACCACCACCGCCACCACCACCGCCACCGCCACTACTACTACCACCTCTGCTCCTGGTTCGTCCGGTCTCGTGTACACGTTCCTTCCCCTCCCCGTGAGCACGGGCTTCAGCTTCCATATAAACGGGTATTTTGAACTGTCCTCCAATCGCCGAGACGTGTGGCAAGGGACGGACATGGCCGGCGACGGCGCGACTCGGGCCCTCTGGAACGAGGCCATCTGCGCCATAATCGCCTCGTGCGCCGCCCGGCTCTTCAACACGTCGATAGCCGCCGGGCACATCACCCCGGAGACCTACACGGCGTTCCTCCCCGTCGTCCGCGAGGCGAACAGCCCGCTCTTCCAGAATTTGGCCGGGCAGCTGTGGGGGAACATCCGGGACTCGCCGGTCTTCTACTCGGACAACGCGGAAAAGTGGGTGAGCCCGAACGACGCGGTTTTGCTCCACGACAGCATTGATAATGTTGAAAGAGGGCTCCGTTCTATTTTGGCGTCGAAGGTAGTCCCGCTTGTTGAATTCAACTCGAACGTGGGCATTGTCGGCGAGAAGATACGCACAACGGCCATCCAGCAAAGTGCCTTCTCATCTCTGACGACCCCTCAGTTTGTCCGTCACTTCTTCAAACAGAATCCCGCTCTTGCCGACTACGAAAGCTGCCAACTTTTGCTGAAGTACTGCTTGACTGACCTAGCACCTGCAGACTACCTCAAGAATCTCCGATACCTCCCTTTCATCCCTCTCTACAACAAAAACCTTGCCCGCTTCGCCCCCCTTCCCCCTCTCGATCCCTTGAACCTCAAGCAGCTCCAGAATATGGGTTTCACCCTCTTACTCTCGTCCCACGCGCTCCGCCTAAACGGTGGGGATATTGAAAAGTCGATCGAGTGGCTCTTCGAGCACCGGCACAGCGCAGGGAACACCATTACGGAGGGCATTGACCCCTTCTTTCTGTCCACATCTCCGCAGATTACGAGCCTCCTTTCCCCTCATTCCGGGCATACTTTCGTCGACGCGTCGTCGCTGTCCCAGAACGCGGATCTCGTTTCATTCTTCGAGGATAAAGAGTTGCAGTCTTCGATGAATATCCTCACCTTCGAGCCTCAGATGCTCGGCGATATTGTGAATAACTCTATTCCCATGGCTTGGCGAGGAGAGGAAAAGGCTGTGTGGTCTCCCGATTCCCCCGGCGATCCATCTAGTGATGATGACCACCACCCTTCAGCAGAGTGGTTTAAGGCACTGTACGAGTACGTCCTTCAAGACCCTAAGTCTGCATTAGCGCACATCGCGGAGCAGTTTGTTTGCCTACCGACGAACGAAAAAGTGGCGGTAACACTTTCCAAGTCTTCTTCGGTGGTCGACGCAACCTCTCTACCGGAGGATGTCTCTTCTTCGATTGTCAGCGTCGGTGGACTTACTCTCTTCGACAACCTTTTTGGGGCCTCCGCGAAGACCCCTCCCGAGGTATACGATTATATTTACAGGCCCACGAGGGAAGGGATTATCTCCGCTCTAGACGCCGCTCGACGCACCCATGCTAGCGACTGGAATGTGGACGCGGCGGCGACGCTGTACGACTTTCTCGTCGTCAATGACTCCAAAATTCCCCTTGGAGATACCTTTACTCAAAACTTGAAGCGCTTCCCAATATTCCAGTGCCACATCGATCCGGGGAAGCGGTCGCCTCTTCTTGATACCAACAACTACTTTTGTCTAGAACCTCCTCATTGCAGCTATGACGATGTTCTCCTTGCCACAAATCACATCAACAACGACAATAACGTCTTTTTGAAGCTGCACTCGAGCGAGCATCGCTCTCTCAAAAGTCTCGGTGTCACCTTACTAAGCCGCAAGGACTTTCTCCTTCGCTTTGTATTCCCCAACATGACCAAATTTGATATTGCCACGGTGAATGACATCACGAAAGCCACCCTGACTTCGCTGCCTTCCCTGACGGAGGCAGACCCGAGCTTTCGAGACGTGCTAGCGGACACTCCCTGCGTGAGCACAAACGATGACGCGATCCACAAACCGATTGATCTCTTCGACCCCGAAAATAGCCAGCTTCGGATCCTCCTCGACGACAAATCCTTTCCAAGCGTAACGTTCGCGGAAGATCCCGACATGCTGCTCGCGCTGAGATCGATCGGGCTCAAGTCGACGCTCAACTTCGAGACGGTGGTTACCGTCGCAAGAAGAATCGAGGCGAATTCAGTTGAAGAAATGGAAGATGCAACCGCTCGGGGTATCGAGTTGATAAAATTCATGGATCGTAACATGACATCACTGTTCCCGGAGCTCTTTCCGAAGCCCAAAAAGTCTGCCCGAAAGAGCCTATTTAGCAGCATCTCTTCTGCCCTTTTCAGTGAAAACTCCTCCAAGAGAAAAGGCGAGGAAGAAAACCGCCAGAGATTGCTCAGCCAGCTGCTTGATGTCAAGTTCCTACCAGTTCTCTCGTCTCCTCCGTCGGACTTTCTTCCCTGGGATACTGTCCGCAACGAATCCACAACGCTGGCATCACCCAAAAACACAAGGACGAGTGAAAACGTCTGGTTGCACAGTCACAGCTACAGAATTATCGCCGAGAAAATTCACTCGCCAGAGCTCATAAAGGTTTTAAACCTGTCTCCTACGCTTTCTTTCGAGGACATAGCTGCTCAACTAAAACACCTCTCCTTACACTTCCAGACCTTGGCCCCAAATCTGTCAGACGAGGATGTTTCTCTCTTCTGTCAGACGATTTCTACCGAAGCGCCCCGACTTTACAGTATTTTGAACAAAAATATGATTAGTTACGAACTGGAATGTGTAAAGTCGACTCTCCATGGCGTCCCCTGGCTGTGGTTAGGGAGCAAATTCATAGAACATTCCGACGCAGCTTTTCGCTCGCCCATCAACGCAGCTCCATTCCTCTACACTGTACCTCCGGATATAGCCTGCTTCTCCAGTCTCCTTTCCTCCTTTGGCGTCCGCCAAACGTTTGGAACGAGTGATTACTGCCGCATTTTGCAGAGGATATACCAAACTGACAGTAGCTGTCACCACAAATATCTTGAGCTTGCAATTTCAATCGCGCAGCATCTCTCGGACGATGTCATGTCGCTCCCAGACCTGGAGCTATTCGCCCCGGATGTCGCCGGTACACTTCACCCAACCCACACGCTTACCTACGATGACGCACCCTGGCTGTCAAAATCTATGCAGACGCGCGACGACATTATTTTCGTCCACCCAAAGATTAGCAGTAACGTGGGCGAAAAACTTGGAATCAAATCGCTCCGCAACAAGCTGATATCAAACAACAGCGAAGCTCTGGCCTTGGAAACGGCACCGCCTACAGTCGGCGTCGGGGAAGCGTTCGGACAGACGGAATCTTTAACGCGGCGACTGCACAACATTATTGAAATGTACCCGGAGGGGCCGTCCATTCTTAGCGAGCTCATTCAAAACGCAGACGACAGTGGCGCTACGAACGTGAAAGTCTTGATCAGCAAGAGGAAGTACGGGCGGAGTAGCCTCTTGGGTCCCAAAATGCAACCTTGGCAAGGTCCGGCAATTTACGTGTACAACGATTCCAAGTTTTCCGACCGCGACTTCAGCAACATTAGTCGCATTGGACAAGCCTCCAAACTGGATAAATTGGCGACCACGGGTCGATTTGGCCTGGGATTCAATTCCGTCTTCCATCTGACCGACGTCCCTTCTTTCGTTACCGGAGATCATGTGGTGATGTTTGATCCTCATGAGAGGTACGTCCCCGGATCTACCACAACTTGCCGAGGGCTGAAGATCAAGTTCACTGATTCAGACCTTCTGCGCAATTTTCCGGACCAATTTGCTCCTTATTTGCACTTCGGCTGTAACTTAACAGACAAGTTTGACGGAACGCTGTTCAGATTTCCCCTTCGAGACGCTGTAACTGCGGCAGAGTCGGAAATCAGCAAGACCATTTACGACGAAAAGTCCATCGATGAGATGGTAGATGGCATGAAGGTTAACATTCCCAAGATGCTCTTGTTTCTCCGTAATGTCAAGCAAGTAGAGCTTTTCGTGGAGGATGAGAACGACGGCAGCGAGGTCGGGGAAGATAATAACGACACACCCTCCTCTCCGGTCCTAATTTACCGGGCTAACGTGAGGTCGAAGCGAAATGTTGAAAATGTGCAGCAATCTGGCAGTATCACCGACTTCATCACGGGCGGAGACAGTAAACAGCCAATCTCAAAGTCACAATTCTACAGCAAACTCCTCCAAACTCCAGTCGCTAGACTGCCGAAATCTACGCAAATTGTCTCCATCGCCTACAACAACATTGTAGATGATTTTCTCGTCGTTACTGCGCTCGGAGGAGGCAACTGTCGGGTGATTGCCTGCGAGGAATCCAACCGGCATATGAAATTCATCCCCTGGGGCGGTGTTTGCTGTCATCTCACACGAGACGGCTCCGTCCCTCCGCCTCTCACGGGCAATGCATTCTGCTTTCTTCCACTCCCCGTCGAAACGAACTTTAATGCGCATATCAACGGGTACTTTGAGCTGTCTGCTAATCGTCGTGATATCTGGATTGGTGCAGATATGACCGGTGACGGGCGTGTTCGCGCCGAATGGAACGAGAGCCTGCTGCGAGATGTTATTGCGCCCCTCTTTGTTGACATGATTCACGTGGCAAAGGGAATATTAGGCCCGGGTGAACGCTACGATGGCCTCTTTCCAACCTCACGTAGCACTCCTTGGAATATCGTCACTTCTTCAGTTTATGACCATGCAGACTCGCGTGAGCTATTTTTTACGCCTTTAAATGGCGGTACTTGGGTGACCCCGTGCACATCGGTCGTCACTGACAAGCACCACCCTGTGGTTGACGTCTTGCTCAACGACAACCTCCCCGTTGTGACCATCACCAATGAGATGATCACCAACCTGAAAAATCCGCGCTCAGCGACGCCTGAGTTTGTGCGAGAGCACTTCAGAACTGCCAATCGCGCCCCACATCCCTGTTTGGCGAATTATGGAGATGTTTTGGTGCTAATCAAATACGCATTTAGCGATTTGAAGACTCACGAGTATTCCAAAATTGTCGGCCTGCCCTTCCTCCCTCTCGCTAATGGGGAGTTTACTGTCTTCGAGTCAATTGACGATCCGGACATTAACATAGTATATATTGCAACTCGGGATGAACACGAGCTGCTGGCGAAAGCAAGTCAGAACCTTCTGTCGGATTCCACTGGCGACGATGAGGTCGATTTGCTGATGAAGAACAAGTATCTTTTGACGACGGTGAACCTCAAAGTCCTTGACTTCGATGCCGTGCTAAAGCTTTTAGTTTTGATTTTCCCACGAGGTTGGTTAGGTTTGGAAGAAATATTGGGACAAAGGGATGTTAGTCATGACTGGCTCCGTCAATTTTTTGCTTATGCCAACGAGAAAAATGGTATTAAAAAATTAGAAAACACCTATCCAATGCTACCATGTTTTGGAGTCGGGGGTGACAGCGTCCTTGTAAGCTTGAAGGAAAATGCCCCCGTTGTCTGCGGCAGCTTTGTTGCCAATACAGAGGTGGAAAATGTGTTGACTGCTATAGGCGTGCGCGTCGTTGACACCAAAGTGATCGACAGCGGTTTGAGGCGACATCTCCTGGAAAATGCATTCGCACAGCCGTTCGACACAATCGGAATATTGACGGCTATTAAAAATCTGAATGCGACCCCTCTGATTATATCTAGGAGGCTGCCTGACGATGATGACTTGCGGGAGGCATTTCGAATGTTTTTGTGTGACAGTGAAAACAACCGAATGGGCCAAAAAGACTTGTTGGAGACAGACAAAGATTTACAGGACACGTTGAAGTCCCTCCCTATATTCTTTGCTTTTGACGGGACCTTTAAATCGCTCATAGATAAAGATATGCAGGTCCCACCGAGTGGAGTATCCAGGGAACTCCTTGGAGGTCAATTCCTACAAGCGAAGAACAAGGCTGACCTGATGATGCTGAAGAAGGTTGGGATAAAAGTCATGGAGTTACCAGATTTTTACGAAAAATTTGGGGTTAACAAGCTCCTCGAAATCGGTGCCGGCGCAGATTTAGGTGTAAATGTACTGGCCGACTACATAAAGTCTCCCACAGACGCGTTTACAGAGTTGCTATCGTCGACTGCTTTCGTTCGCAACAAAACCGGCGACAGACTGTGCAAACCGTGCGAGCTGTACGATCCGCTGGCGATGAATTTGCCTTCATTGCTTGGAGAAGAGCTCTTTCCGAGTGAGGAATTCAACACTGTCAGCAACTTAATTACTCTGAGACGGCTGGGATTGAAGAGTGTGCTGTCGTTAGAGGGCGTGTTGGACTCTGCTAGGAGCTGCGAGGCTGATAAGTGCGACCCTGGGGGAAGGCGTAGGGGTCAAAACTTACTCCAATTCTTGGATGCCAACGTCACGGAGCTACTGAGCTCATGTGAAGATGAGACAGAGCGGACAAAGTTCACCGAAGAAATCAGAGAGATTATGTGGCTGCCAGTTTTGCACAGTTTTGTCGATGACATGGTACCTCCTAAGAACAATCCCCACACTGTTACTAACGCGGAGGGCGGCGGAGAAACTGCTATCCTCGTTGGGGCACCGAAATTTACCCGACCGAAATCGGATATGTGGCTGTGCAGTAGCTCTATGTTACTACTCGATGGCGTAGGGGTACAGAATGAGGACTTGGTGAGGGCTTTCAAGTGGGATGAGCCAGTTTCAGGGGGCATCTGCGCCCGGCAGCTGGTCAGTTTGAGCGAGTTATTCTACAGCGATAGGGGACGGACTACGCCGTCCTTTCGTATGACTTTGGCTTCAGTCATTCCGAAGATCTACTCACTGCTTGGTGGAGGAGACAGCGACGACCATGACGCTGAGCGTAATCGTGGCAACCGTCAACCTCGCGACGAAAAGGATATCTCAGAAATAAAATCAATTCTATTGAAGAAGCGTTGGGTTTTCGTTGGTGACGCGTTCGTAGCAGCTTCCCGGGTTGCCTTCACGGCGCCAAAAAACTCACGCCCGCACCTCTTCCAGGTTCCAGCCGAGCTCGTTTGTTTCGGTGAGGTTTTGAGGGAGCTTGGGGTCAGGGAGAAGTTTGGGGCAGAGGATTACGTGTCAGTTCTGGCGGAACTGTATGAAACGATGAATGGGATGGCATTGGGAAATGATGACTTAGAGCTTTCAGTGAGCATGTCTTCCATGCTGTCGTCATGCGTCGCTGACGATGAGCTCTCTTCCATAGACAAGAATTTAATCTTCTTACCCTGCGATAATAAAGTTATGAAGAGGGCCGTTGACATGGTGTATGACGACGCTCCATGGCTGTCTAGGAGTCTGAACACAGCAACAATGAGGCTGCGGTTTGTGCACCCTTCGATCTCCCCGTCGCAAGGCAGGATGCTCGGAGCCCGGAGCTTGCGGGAGGTGCTGTTGCTGAATCAGAGTGGTATGAAGACAATACCGTGTCCCAGCGCAGAGAGTTTGAGCCAGCTAGTTGGCTCTCGTGGCCGCCGGGTCAAAGACGACAGCAAGGTGCTGTTGGATCTCTTAGAGGTTGGGGAGAATCTTGGGGTGAAGGAGGTCAGCGTAATCGGGGATTTTCGAGAGCACGGGAAAGAGAGCCTCCTGCACCCTGGATTGGGTGATTGTCAAGATAGTAGCATTGTCGTCTGCTTCCACGACGTGGTTGTCTCGGTCGATACCCTTATCGAAAGTTCCGTGCCATCCACTCACTACCGCGCCGCATCGACACCCTTCGGCAACGCTGGCCACCCGAGGTTTGGAAGTGGAGTTAGTAGCGTCTATCAGCTTTGCGACTGCTTGCAGGTGCTGAGCGGTGACCAGTTGCATCTTTTCGACCCAGGAGGTAGATTTTTGTTTGGAGGGGAAGAGCCGAACCCCAAGATATCGGTTGAAGACGATGGCAATGGAGATAAAGATGGGGATGGGGATGGGGATGGGGATGGGGATGGGGAGGATAAAGATAGGGGTAATGAAGGTGGTGGCGAAGGCAAAGAAGGTGTCGCTGGTAACGGTACTCTTTCAGATAACATTGTTCGGAGCGCCTCCAAGAAGAAGAAAAAGATGAAGAAGAAAAAACGCCGCTCGGGGAAACCCATCGCCAGGAGCTACAGTCTTAACGACAACAACATCTTTAGTCGCTTCCCTGATCAGTTCGCCCCTTTTGTTTCGCTCCCGTACGGCTTTAATGGGGGGGCTTTCAAGGGTACAATGTTCCGCATCTGCTTGAGGAAGGGGGGGAGGGAAAGGGAAACGGAGTGGGGGGGGAAGATTCTTCAAAGCTTTAGCAGAAAGTCAGTCTCAAGCTATCTGTTCACGAGAAATCTCATGAAGATCAATGTAGATCGTTGTTCGCCTGGTGGGACAATAGAAAGGGTTGTCAAGAGTAAGCTCAGGACGAGCCCCAGTGTCAGGTCGAATTACTTAAACCAGTTGCTTGACAACAATGAATGGAAGAAAAACAAGCTATCGTCTTTCTTCAAGTCTTGGACCCCTATCACCTCCACTCAGACACTGGAAATCAGCTTTGTCACAGGGAGTGGTGCGAGCGGCAATTCTGAAGAATCCGTTGAAATAGTCGACACTTGGATGATAACATCCGTTCTGGCCCCCCCGGAGCTCCTCGGGGTTACCTCCTCCGCCTCGAATTTAAAAGGATTGAACTTCAAGCCCCTTGTCCGTCTCGCGTCGCACCTTCATCGCAGCAGCACAGGCGGAGCTGGCGCTGGAGATTTGCAGACCGAATTTCCCCGGGAGTCCGGCCGCATTTTCGTCGGCTTCGACACCGGCATCAAGACAGGGCTACCGTTCTGTATTCAGGCTCCATTTTTTTTGAACGAGTTGGACGGAGGCTTGATGCTTTGGGAACAAGATGACGAGAACGTGAGGCGGTTGCACCCAAATATAAGGAAAGTAGGGGGGGGGGAGGGAAAAGTGACGAGAGGTTTGTGGGAGATTAACAGAGCTTGTTTGACAACTTCTGTGTCTAGACTTATCGGAGAGATGCTGACAGAGCTAAGAGATCCGATACAATACCTCTACGCCCGGGATCCGAAACTAATCTACCGCTATTGGCCCAGTTATAAGTGGGTCG
>ERZ651776.5384-NODE-5384-length-11118-cov-6.333484_pt1 | contig 11118 bp, 10 predicted proteins | sample MGYA00514761_ERZ651776 | MGnify/ENA metagenome assembly ERZ651776 | reverse complement strand
CCTTCTTGGGTTGGTTTAAATATTACAACATATGTAATATCTTTATCAATAATATCGTCTTTATTTACTGATAAATCGGCATTCATAGTATTATTCCGGTTACCCGTATCGATTAAATCACCAGGCATAGTTTTATCTAATCTTAGGACATTTGGTGGGAAGTCAACACGATTCTTTAGCTCCCTAACAGTAGTACCCTTTGAGACAGAAATTTCTTCATCAGAATTACCAGGACCTAATAAGAGTGTGACTTTTACTGTAGGTTCTGGGACTGGGTTTGATGGATTTAATAAATTTCCAACTTGGCTGATAGCTTTTTTAGCTGTTCTAGCTGCTTTAGCTAAAACTCCAGCTCCTTCAGAATCTCCAAGATTAGCATCTTTAGATCCAGCTCCATCTCCAGCTCCAGATCCATTATCTTCATTATCTTCATCAGAATCTCCTTCAGAATCTCCAGCTCCATCAGCTCCAAGATTAGCAGTATCTACAGCAGGCACTTCAGCTCCATCTTCAGCTCCTATCTCCAAGTAACCAGTATCTTCAGCTCCATCTCCAGCTCCAGCTTCAGCTCCTATCTCCAAGTAACCAGTATCTTCAACCTTTTCAGCTACAGGCACTACAGGCTCTGCCCCTCCTTTGTGAAATTCTTGAAACATTATTATAATATCTTAACAGAAAAAAAATAATGTAAAAATATATTAATGTACGAAATCAATCTTGTGTTAGTTATACTTATAGTTTTTTTCTTACTAGTAATAATTTTCAACTACAACCAAGAAAACTTCTTTGCGGTTCCAACTAATCATGAACGACCATTCGTAAATGTATATGATGAAAATCGTAATCAACTTCCCATTGTATTATTATCACACCCTTTTACTCGCGATAATTCCTTCATACAATACAAACAATATAAGAAAGACAATTTCTTAGTGCTTGGTATCTCTAGTTACAATGAATTTCCATCAATTACAACCAATAAACACGACGTTTTAAACAATCCTTCTGAAAAAGCCTGGACAGATTACGATTATATGAAAGTCGTCGATGGTTGGCTCCATTGTTTCCGTGAACCTGATCAACATATTAAAAAAGGTATTCCACGTACATTAATATCGGAATCCGATTTCTGTGATTACAACGTCTATAAACCCACCGAAAAAAATGAAAAGAAATACGATTTCATCTATATATGCCCTAAAGACAACGACAATTGTGATGGATGGGTATCCACCAATAAAAACTGGAAACTGGCCCAAGAATGTATTTCAATCATGTGTAATAAATACAATATGAAAGGAATATTAGTGGGTCGTAAAGGCTGTAAACTTCCTGAAGGATGCGCTGAAAATTGCGAAACTACTGGATTTCTTTCACAGTTGAAACTCATAGAAGCCTATAACAATAGTCGCTTCATTCTTATACCCAATGTTTCCGATGCTTCACCACGTATATTAACAGAAGCCTTGTGCTGTAATTTGCCAGTACTTCTTAATTACAATATTGTAGGTGGATGGAAATACGTCGGAAATCAATCGGGTGCTTTCTTTAAATCCGCCGAAGATTTCCCACAAGCACTCGAATACGTCAATAACAATTATAATAGTTTAACTCCAAGAAAACATTATATCGAAAATTTCTCACGTCAAGTTACAGGAAAAAAATTTAAAAAATTCGTCGAAAAGTATTTTAACAATAAAGTCGATATTTCAAATATCAAGTATCTCACATTGTAATTAATGGAAAACTACGAAATAAATCCGATTTACCAAAAAAAAGTAGATGCTCTTAATACATTCATCTTAAGTAAAAAGTCGTTTGTGTCCAATGACGATTTAGCGCTATTCCTAGTTGATAAAGAAATCCTGGAATATAAATGTAAAAAATGCACCAATGATGGAATGTGGCTCAAGAAACCATTGACATTAGTTCTTGATAGGCTTAATAATTTAATAAGTGATAATCGTATTGAAAATCTCCGGTTCTTATGCCCCAATTGTTTCGCGCAAATAAAAAAAAAGAAAACGCTTTTCAAGAAAATAATAAAGGATACACAGCGGTTATGTATAGACTGTAAAAAAAGAATCCCAAATAAATCACTTAGTGTAGATAAAATGAAATGTCAATCACTGCGTTGTAAGAAATGTCTAATGAAATCTATAGAATTACAAACACCGGAATACGACTACACGAAAACAATTTAGGTATTTTTTCCAAGGGTGGTCATCAGGTTCACCTGTAATTGTATTCGAATCAATCAATTCCCAGTCACCCAAATACATTTTCAAGTCGTCTAAAGATAGGACTTTTTCAATAACGTGTGAATCGTGACAATGACTATAGTAATATTTAATTGTATCGCGTTTTTCGTTTGTATATTTGACATAGTTTTCATTATATTGAATAATTTCACCAGGGTTCATAATTGTTTTCAATAAATCGCTATCTAAATATCGTATAATAAATACTGTATTTTTATTTGAAATTGTCTTAAGATTTTTCTGGAATATTGAGCAATCATCGATAAAATGAATGGCGTTTAAACATAATATCACCTTCGGTGAGCCGCAGTCGATACCATAGAACAGTTTCAGTGTATCTTTCCAATTAGTATTCAAATTACATAAATAGGTATTTTTATTGCCAATAAGTTTGGCATCCAGACCTATATATGTTTCAGCTTGATATTTTTTCATAATTTGCTCGGATTTGTAACCACAACCTAAATCCAATATGGTACCTCTATTAGAATACTTCTTTATAATCGTATTTTCGTGATTTGGTATCATATGTTTAAAACTATTGACTGAGAATTTGTCTTTATTATAGTAGAAATCGCCTTTGTAATATTTCATATAATTACAAAGCAATACGTTGTAATTCCACGGCTTAGAGAAATAATCGTTAATGGGTTTAACTATATCTAGTGAATTCGCGGTTTTCTTATCGGGGCGGGTTTCACGAGGATTCCAAGTTTTCGAGACACTATCATAATAACATCTATATATTTCATTTTCAATGGGCTCTTGTGAACATGAACCATTCTCGCAATTAATAATATGTTTATCGTGTGTTGTATAATGCCCATTGCGATATACTAAATCAATCGTTAAGTGTTCATTAGGTTTCATTTTATAGATTTCATCTTGTGTTTTATTAATGAATATCCAGCCATCATTATCGAATTCAGTGTCTATTGTTTTTCCGTCGTGTAACGCTTTATAATCCATAACTTCCGGATTAGTAATTTTAACCATAAGTTTCGGATACCATAAAGGTTCATTATTGTCTTTATTTTCATCTATAAATGTTTTAATAAGTTCCTTTTCTTTATTATAAATATATAGTAGTTCCTCTTGATTATTGGCTACATAATGGGATATAGTCAAGGAAGATGTAGCGTCGTGAAGTTTGCGTAATTTTATTAGGTCATTATAATTGCCAAAAACATAGTGGATATTATTATCAGACATCTTTTCACTTTCGAAATTAACTTTCCGTATTGAATACAAGTCAATATAAGGGTAAAACATCGATAGATTGATTACATCATAAACCCCATTTGCCTTAGGTGTAACGTAGAATGTCGAGTTGTTTATTAAGAATTTTACGAAATTGAGTGGAGTAAAATGAACGGGAATTATGCGTTTGGGTTTACTTGTATTCATTTTAGGTATTACCGAAACCAGTTCTTTAAAGTTATTTATGCGATATGAGCGTTTTTTCTTTTGTATTGATTTGATTTTTTTATATAATATACGATGTACTCTATAATACTTTACAAATATCGGATTAGTCAATAAGTGTTTTAATGTACAACAATTAAATAGTTTAGTCAAGTTAATACCACAATAAAATAGTGTTTTAATATAGGTTTCATTTAACTCTATTTCCCCTAGACATTTATTATTGTGATAATTAGCGAGTTGTATAGTATTGTAATCATTTAATTCGAATAAATACATTATTGTAGTTGTTAATTCGCGTCGTGTATATTTAAGGTAAGCATTTAATAATATTTTTTCGAATATGGTATATAATAGGTGTATCTTGGTTGAATAGTCATTTAGGTATTTAGATATAGTATTTTTTATAGGTAAATTAACCATATAAATATTTTTTCTAAACATAGATAGACATTTTTTATAAACCATGTTATTATGAGATCTTTTATCTTTTGCTTTTTGTATATATATATCAAATAAGGTATCATTGGTTATATATAAACTATCTTCATCCCAACAATAATAATTATCATATTCGGTAATTGTGAAATTCTTTCTTACTAAAATAGAATTAACTTGGATGTAGTCTAAAACAGGGTTTTTTATAGTCCATGTTAATATATCATCGTGAGAATGGTTGTCCATATATTTCAAAAGTATATTGATTTTTTTTAATGTAATTTTAGAACTTGAAGCTACAAAACCTAAATAAATTTGACGATTCTTAAAATTCTTACATAAATGTTCCAATATATTTGTATTTTTATTTTCAAAGGCGCTTGAAAACATATCTTCTACGAAAACTAAATTTACCGAGCGATGATTATTGTATTTACATAAATATTTCACTGTATCCAGTGTTCCATATTTACACGCATCTAAAATGAAATCGACGTTTGAATTCCTATAACTGTGGGAATTTATAATCAAATACTTTTTGAACGTTTTCAGAAACAACATTGCGTTATTCATTGAAACCAAATAATTTATTTCCATACTTTCAAATAGATTTTTAATATTTCCACCATATAGATTACATAAATCTTTACATACGTGTATGTGTGTCATTATTTTTATTTTTTTTATTGCGTGTTTCGTTTCAAGGTTCCAATCATAACAGCAAAATTTACTGAAATAATTATTTATTAGTACGTCTTTTATTTTTAAATTTGGATTGCTTTTAATAAATCTTGGTAATGTAGAAATTTTACCGTTTCTTACTAATTTAAGTATGGCAGAATCAATATCCCCATATAAATTCCTTTCTTCTGCATTTTCGGGATCATTATATTTTGTTAGCGCCTCAAGTTCTTCACAATAAGATAATTGCGCCATTGTTATGATGATAATTATATTAAAATATTATTTACAATTACAATATATAGTAAAAATTCAAATTTATTTATTTAAAAAAAACAAAACTTAATGAATATATAAAGATGGATAATAATGACGAAGAACAATTGCTCGCATTAAAAAAAATAATTGAAGGTATAAAAACCGCTCATAAACGAGGTGCTTATACAATGGAAGAAAGTGCTGAATTATGGAAATACATAAAACAATTTATTGAAGAATAAAAATTAATGATAGATAAATTAAATAAAGGTAAAATATAAGATTAATCTTAATCTATACTTCTTTGGGTTCAGTCGGTTCCTTCGGTTCCTTCGGTTCCTTCGCCTTTTTGCCACGAGGAGCCTTAGCTTTAGATTTATTTGGTCCAGGCATTTGATTTGTTACTTTCATAGTTTTAGTTGTATCTTTTTGGACAATTGGTTCGGGGTGTTCCGAAGCCGCCAAACCTGTTTCATCATCATCCTCATCTAGTTGTTGATCTTTTGGAATATGTGGTTGAATTGCTGCAGTTAATGTGTCATAAACTGTGCCGACAATTTTAAATTCTTCGGGTTTAAAAGCACCGCGTTGCGAAATAACTTGAAACATAGAACGCATATTTAAAAGGAGAGAAAGTTTCACTTGAACGTTTGTGTCTTCCATGATTAAGAGAGTATATTAATTATATTTTCTAATATTTTTAAATAATTTATTATATTTTTATTATATTTTTATTATATTTTTAATCGTGTCCCGATTAATCTACTTCTTCTACTGTTTCATACGAAGAAGGACCCGATGCTGGTGCCGGTTCTGGTTGCGATTGATAGATACCTTGAATAATAGGATTATATATAGTTTCCAATTCCTTTCTTTTAGTTTCGTAGGCTTCAGCAGTTTCATTTTGATTACTATCTAACCACGATTGGGTTTCTTCTACAAGTCCATTTAATTCAGTTCTTTGTTGTTCGGTAAATTTATCTTTTAGTTGATCATTTTCTAATGACGATTTAATACCATAGGTGTAATTTTCTAAATTATTCCGTTCTTCTACGATTTTCGCATTCATTGCATCTTCTTCTTTAAATTTTTCAGCATCATTAATCATAGCTTCAATATCTTCTTGATTTAAACGCCCCTTATCATTTTTAATCGTAACCTTTTCGATTTTTCCTGTCGATTTATCAGAAGCACTAACAATAAGAATACCATTTGAGTCAATATCAAAAACCACTTCAATTTGTGGAACACCCCTAGGCGCAGGTGGAATACCAGATAATTCGAAATTGCCTAGAAGATTATTATCCCGTGTGAACTTACGTTCACCTTCATATACCTTAATTGTAACCGCTGGTTGATTGTTTTCGTATGTACTAAAAACTTGTGTTTGTCTTGATGGAATTGTGGTATTTCTGCTAATAAGATTAGTCATAATACCACCAGCCGTTTCAATACCGAGTGATAAAGGTGCCACATCCAATAATAGTAATTGGTCGGTTTCTTCATTCGTGTCTCCATTTAAAATAGAAGCTTGAATTGCCGCACCATAAGCTACTGCTTCATCAGGATTAATTGATTTATTGAGTTCTTTACCATTAAAGAAATCACTAAGAAGCTTTTGAACTCTGGGAATACGTGTAGATCCTCCCACCAAAACTACTTCGTGAACTTGCCCTTTATCCATTTTAGCATCACGAAGAACCTTTTCAACTGGTTCGAGGCACCCACGGAATAAATCATCACATAATGATTCAAATTTTGCTCGTGAAATTGTTGTATAGTAATCAATGCCCTCATATAAGGAATCTATTTCAATACTAGCATTAGCCGATGAACTCAATGTTCGTTTAGCCTTTTCACACGCATTTCTTAGGCGCTTCATACTTCTTTTATTGCCACTAATATCACGCTTGTTTTTACGCTTGAAATCATCAATTAGATGTGAAACTAAACGTGTATCAAAATCTTCCCCACCTAAATGTGTATCTCCCGCAGTTGCTTTGACTTCATAGATACCTTCATCAATAGTAAGAAGACTTACGTCAAAAGTTCCACCACCTAAATCAAATATGAGGATATTTTGTTCAGAGGTGGCTTTCTTTTCTAAACCATACGCAATGGCCGCCGCAGTAGGTTCATTAATAATCCGCAGAACATTTAGTCCAGCAATAGCACCAGCATCTTTTGTTGCTTGTCTTTGAGCGTCGTTGAAATATGCTGGAACGGTAATAACCGCGTTTTTAACTTCACTTCCAAGATAACTTTCTGCTATTTCTTTCATATGTCCAAGAATCATAGATGAAATTTCTTCGGGATGAAATGATTTAGTTTCATTTTTATAAGACACTTCGAGTTTAGGTTTCAAGTTACTGTCTCCAATAACCTTAAACGGCCAATGCTTTATATCTGTGGTTAATACTGGATCATCTATTTTGCGACCAATAAGACGCTTAGCATCAAAAATAGTATTCTCGGCATTAAGTGAAGATTGTGCTTTTGCCGAATCACCAATAAGCCTTTCATTTTCTGTAAAGGCAACATAGGAAGGTGTTGTCCGGTTTCCTTGGTCATTTGCGATGATTTCAACTTTTCCATTTTGAAATACTCCTATTGCGCTATATGTCGTACCTAAATCTATTCCAATTGCTTTCGACATCGTATAGAATAAATTGAAATTAAATTATTTAAATATTTTAATTATTAAATAATTTTAATAATTTTATAATTTATAGATACTATGGAATGTTTAAAATGGATTTCTGGATATTTTTACAATGATTCTGGAAATAGCACTACCAATAGCACTACCAATAGCACTACCAATAGCACTACCAATTACTATTATTTATCATTGATTTTTAATGAAGATAAAAACGCTTGGAGTATTCACGGGTTATGGCCACAATATTCCTTAAAATCCTATCCATCATATTGTAAAAATGTATCGTTTGATGTAAACCTATTAGACTCAATTATGAATGAATTACAAAATGAATGGTATAGCACTGAAGGACCGGACGCTGATTTCTGGAAACACGAATGGGAAAAACACGGTAGTTGTATGTTTACACCTATGAATGAATTACAATATTTTACTAAAGCACTTGAATTATTTGATTCCATTAAAAATAATAATTCACTTATTGATAAGTTCAAAAAAAATGAAACACAATCTATGATTCCTTATGATCAAGACTTTAATATTATTATCAATCTATCGAATAATAATGAATAATTATTAATAATATATACTATTAATTATTATATGCTTTATATTATATAATGACAACATGGATGCCTATGAAAACACAATATAATATTAATGGACCTTTATTTCCTAAACAAAAGTCATCTATTAAAACCAATAATGATTCCAAAGACGTTAATGTTAATTTGGCAGACATATTACTAAAAGAATGTAGTAATAGTAACAGCGTTTGTTTGAAATGTAAAAGATGTAAACGAGAATCAAGCGATTCTTTTTCATCAAATAGTATAAAAAAAACATTTAGAGCAATTAAACATAGTTGTAAAAAATATAGAAACCGTAATCCATATCGTGTTGGAAACGTATATACTGTTAAAAAAAAAACAAGAATGAGAAATCGCGTTAAAAGAATGTTTCGTCGCACCAAAAAACAACCTAAAAGGTATTAATTATTTATTTTTTTGAACGTTTGGATTTCTTTGATCCACCACGTTTTGCTTTTTTAGATTTATCTTTTAACTTGCTTAGAGAAGCTATAGTAGTTAGAGGTGAGTTATTTTGAGATGACATACTTAGTTAATTAATGGTTGAATATTTTGTAATATTTTTTTTGCAATCTTAATTTTTGAAGTTTTAGCTAGCAATTGTTCAGTATCATTAGTAATTAAGTAGACTTCATTATCATCTGAATCAAAACCAATTTCAGAGTTTGAAACGTCATTACAAATAATCATGTCTAGTTTCTTACTTTTTAATTTTAATTTGGCATTTTCAATAATATTATCAGTTTCAGCACTAAAACCAATAACAATTTTATCAGTCATATTGTCTGCTGCATATTTTAAAATATCTGGATTTTTCGTAAGCAATATCGATATTTCTGTATCATCTGTTTTTTTAATTTTAGAGTTTTTATAATCAACAGGCTTAAAATCAGCAACCGCTGCACAACCAATAAAAATATCTATGTCATCATCATTTATAAGTGTTTTTATAATTTTTAACATTTCGTCTGCTGTTTTCACTTTGTATAGGTTTACTCCATCAAACTTTTTGATACTAACAGGGCCGCTAACCAATTGAACATTTGCACCTGCAAGATATGCAGCTTCTGCTAACGCATAGCCCATTTTTCCTGAACTGTTGTTACTTAAATATCTAACAGGATCAATTGCTTCTTGTGTCGGTCCAGCTGTAATAAGTATTTTTTTTCCTTGTAAAAAAGAAGATGAAAATGATTTCGCAATCGTCAAGGCAATGTCATCAGGTTGAGACATTCTCCCATCCCCGATATCACCACATGCTTGCTCTCCACTATCTGGACCAATAAAGTTAATATTTTTTAAAGAAAGTGTTTTAACATTTTTCTGTGTAACTTTATCATTCCACATCTTAACGTTCATTGCTGGAGCTATAAATAAGTCAGCATCTGAGGCCAATATTACAGCACTCATCAAGTCATTAGCTCGACCTTGAGCTAGTCTAGAAATTGATTCAGCGGTACATGGAGCTATCAAAATAACATCAGCCCATTTAGCTAATTCAATATGTCCCATCCCAAGCTCTGCTTCTTCATCTAGAAGTGAATAATGTATTTGATTGCCTGAAACTGCTTGCAAACTTAAAGGTGCAACAAACTCTTTTGCTGATTGAGTCATAATAATTCGAACATCAGCACCATTTTTCTTAAATATTCTTGTTAGTTCAGGAGTTTTATATGCAGCAATTCCCCCTGTAATACATAAGAGAATTTTTTTATTTGACAGTCTGATCATACTTTAAATTCAATTTTTTTAAAGAAGTAATAATATCGCTTTATAAAGTCTTATCAACTTTTTGTAATAGCTTTTTTGGGATCATAAAAGGGTTTTTCAATAATAATTGCTGATGAAGTATAGGAGCCTTGATCTATAAAAACCTCATTTCCTATTTTTGCATGGTCAACTGCTATTAAACCAAGTGCAATATTTTGTTTTAATCTAGGTGAATATACTGCTGATGTAATTTTGCCGATATTTAAGCCATCAATTTTTATATCCCAAAAACGTGTGTTTGGACCTTCCAGAGGATCGCTATTAATAACTAAGCCTACTTGCTTTCTATCAATACCAGTTTCTATAATTTTTTTTAATGCAGTTTTACCAATAAAGTTAAAATCATTATTTATATCTATATATTTATCTAAACCAAGCTCAAAAGGGTTTGTATTAATATCCATATCAGCATGGTAAGAAAGCATAGCCCCTTCAATTCTTCGAATAGTTGAAGTATGGCCTGGCTTTAATCCAAATTCTTTTCCAGTTGACATAAGTAGTTCATATAAATCATCACCTTGATTTGAATCAAGAAGAAATATTTCATAACCCAGTTCACTTGACCAACCAGTTCTTGAAATTATTAAGTTTATGTCTCCAAGATTAAATGGTTTAAACCAGAAATATTTCAAGTCGTTTATGCTGTCACCAAAGAGTCTAATCATAATATCTCTTGATTTGGGACCTTGAAGTTGAAGCGGAGAAACATCAGGCTCAGTTATTTCAACATTGTAATTAGAATTGGCTGCTAAACCTTGTGCCCAAAAAAGAATATCGCTATCTGCAAGCGAAAACCAATATTTATCATCACTAACTTTTAATAAAATTGGATCATTTAACACACCGCCATTTTGATTTACCAATATTACATACTTACACTGACCTACTTTCATGTCGGATAAATCTCTTGGCGTCATCATTTGAACAAATTTACCAGCATCAGGTCCTTGAATTTGAACCTGTCTTTCAACAGCCACATCGCAAAGAATGGCATCATTTATTAAATTCCAAAAATTTTGTTCTGGATTACCAA
>ERZ651776.5380-NODE-5380-length-11121-cov-6.027255_pt1 | contig 11121 bp, 13 predicted proteins | sample MGYA00514761_ERZ651776 | MGnify/ENA metagenome assembly ERZ651776 | reverse complement strand
CAAAGAAATTTATAAGAATCTTAAAAAATTATGAAAATATTAATTAATTTTTTGACCATAGGTCGTATTTTATCAGGCCCATTTATATTTATTTTTATAAATTATTTAGATGCATTTACTTTTGCTTTATTTTTATTTTTTATCGCTAGTATTTCAGATTTTTTTGATGGTTATTTAGCACGAAAGTATATGGCTACTTCCCAATTAGGTGAAATACTTGATCCGATTGCTGACAAAATATTGATTTGCTTTTCTATTTTTGGACTAGCGATTCATTTTGGAAGTAATTATATTGGATTAATAGGTAGTTTTATTTTAGCTAGAGAGTTTTGGATTGCAGCTCTTCGAGACTATAACTCCAGAAATAATAATATTTCAGCAACCAAAGTTACATTTTTAGCTAAATTGAAAACAACCATACAAATAGCTGCAATTGGCTCTTATTTATTAGGTTTATTGTTATCTTTATGCTTAATAGATACATATCAAATTAATAATAATATATCACCGATTTTTATAATTTGCTTACTTTGGTATCCTGCTTTTGAAAATTTATTTTCAATTTTAAGAAAAAGAATATTATCAAGTTCACCGCTTGAACCTGATACAAAACATTTGCATCAAATAATTTTTTCAAATTTAAAAAAAAATTTTAATATTAATAATGTTTTTTTAAATACGATTACAGGAATGATAATTAATATGTATAATCTAGTATGTATTACTATTGCTGCTCAGTTTTATAGTCAAACAAATGTTCAAATTTTGATAATAATAATCAATATAATTATTTATATTTTTTTTTATCGATTGCTGTTAGCCAAAAAAACTTAAAATATTAATACTTTTTAGATAATATTGTTATTTTTCAATGATCATTATGATATTATAATTTATAAAAAAAATTATATAAGTAACTTTGGTCACAAAAACAAATCTAATACAAATTCAACCTTGAAAAAGTCATATTAAGCACTATCATTCTTACATAATATATCAAAAAATATAATGAAAAATATTATTATTGTTACTGGTGGTGCTGGTTTTGTTGGGTCTAATTTAATTGAAAAGATATTAAAAGAAACTAATAAAAAGATTATTAGTATAGATAATTATTCAAGCGGTTATAAGAAAAATCATATAAAAAATCCAAGAGTTAAATATATTAAGGAAGATACCAGAAATATTAGAAAGATTTTATCCAAACATATTAAAAAAATTGACTCAGTTTTTCATTTTGGAGAATTTGCAAGAATTTATCAAAGCTTTGAAAAATTTGATACCTGCTTTAGATCAAACTCATTAGGCACTTTAGAGGTGTTTAAGTTTTGTTTAGACAATAAAATTAAATTAATTTATTCAGCCACGTCTGCTAGTTTAGGCAACAAAGGCATGGATAAAAATCTTTCTCCATATGCCTTTACAAAATCAAAGAATTTAGAATTATTAGAAAACTTAAAAAAATGGTTTAATTTTAAATTTGAAGTAGTCTATTTTTATAATGTTTATGGGCCAAGACATATAAAATCTGGAGAAATGGCCACAGTAATTGGAATATTTGAAGACCAATATAAAAAAAATAAACCATTAACCGTTGTAAAGCCTGGCACACAAACTAGAAGATTCACTCACATTAACGATACAGTTAACGTTTGTTATGAAGCTTGGGTAAAAAATAAATGTGCTCATTATAGTATTTCCAATAAAAAATTTTATTCAATAAAAGAGGTAGCTAAAATGTTTGACAGTAAAATAAAGTTCTTAAAAGCAAGACCTGGAGAGAGATTTGCGTCAGCTTTGACCAATATATCTCAAAATAGTAAGATTATTAAGAAATATGGGAAATTACATTTGAAAGATTACATAACTTCGGTTATTAAGGATAAATTATTATGAAAATTAAAAGTTCGTTAAAATCATTAAAAAAAAGAGACCTTAATTCTAAGTTAGTTAGAAGAAGAGGAAGAGTTTATATAATCAATAAAACAAACCCAAAATTTAAAGCAAGACAGAAGTAATTTTTATGGATAATCAAGACCATAAAAATACCTGGAATAATTTCACAAAGTTTGTGTTGTGGGGAACTGTCGCTGTTATAGGTGTTTTAGTTTTAATGGCAATATTCTTGCTATAAAGTTCTCTTATGAGAATCGCTTCAGTTTTAGAAAATCAAAATATTGAGAAAAGAATTGCAATTACTCCTGAGATTGCAAAAAAATATATAGCTCTTGGTTTTGAAATTTCTTTGACCACTAAGTATGGTGAACACTTAGGCTTTAAAGATAGTGAGTATAAAGATTTAGGCGTTGAAATTTCTTCTAACGAAACAGAAATATTAAGTAAAGCTAATATTATTATTCAGTTAAGCTTATTATCTGATGAAAACCTCTCAAATTTAAAAGAAAACCAAACGCTTATTGGAGTATTCAATCCTTATGCTAATAAAGAAAAAATAGAAAATTTATCTAAAAAAAATATTAATGTTTTTTCTTTAGAAATGTTACCAAGAATAACTAGAGCTCAATCAATGGATATACTTTCTTCCCAAGCTAACCTTGCCGGTTATAAAGCGGTGATCGAGTCGTTTGCAAATTTTGAAAAAGCAATTCCAATGATGATGACAGCAGCTGGTACTATTCCAGCAGCAAAAGTATTGGTGGTTGGTGCGGGTGTTGCGGGTCTTCAAGCAATTGCAACTGCAAAAAGAATGGGTGCAATCGTATTTGCAACAGACGTAAGAATGGCATCAAAAGAGCAAGTTGAAAGTTTAGGTGGAAAATTTTTAACAGTAGAAGGCTCTGAAAATCTTGAAACTGAAGGTGGCTATGCAAAGGAAGCTTCAGAAGAATTCAAAAAAAAACAAGAAGATCTTTTAGCTGAAACTTTAAAGAAAATTGATATTGTGATATGTACTGCTTTAATACCAGGAAAAAAAGCTCCATTAATCATTAAAGGTTCTATGATTAATAATATGCAGCCTGGTTCAGTTATATATGATTTAGCAGCTGTACAGGGTGGAAATGCTGAATTCACAGAAGTTGATAAAATTGTAGTTAAAAATGGAGTAAAGATTATGGGTGAAACCAATATACTTAATAAGCTTCCGGTTTCAGCCTCAAACTTATATTCAAAAAATGTATTTAATTTCGTATCCAACTTATATGATAAAGAAAACAAAAAAATTAATATTAATTTAGAAGATGAAATAATTAGCAAAACATTAATTAAATAAATTTATGGAAATAGACCCTTTTATATTTAGATTAAGTATCTTTATTTTATCAATTTTTATTGGTTATTATGTTGTATGGAGTGTAACACCATCTTTGCATACTCCATTAATGTCAGTTACTAATGCTATATCATCAGTAATTATTGTTGGTGCAATAATTGCAGGTTTAGCTGGTGGAGGCACTGATAGTATTTTTACTGTTTCTAATATTTTAGGTTTTTTAGCAATATCCCTTGCAGCTGTAAATATATTTGGAGGATTTTTAGTAACGCAAAGAATGCTTCAAATGTATAAGAAAAAGAAGAAAGATAAATAATTATGTCAGCAAATTTATCAGCTATATTTTATTTAATTTCTGGTGTTTTGTTTATATTAGCACTAAGAGGGCTTTCATCACCTGAAACTTCAAGACAAGGTAATTTCTTTGGAATCTTGGGTATGATTATTGCGATTACAGTTACCTTTTTATCAGTTGGAAATTTTTCTAGTGGATTGATTTATGTATTAATTTTTTTAGCAGTAGGTGGATTAATTGGAGCTTTCATAGCTTACAAAATACCAATGACAGCAATGCCAGAATTAGTTGCAGGTTTTCATAGCTTAGTTGGTTTATCAGCAGTATTTGTTGCAATCTCAGCTTTTTTAAACCCAGAAGCATTTAATTTAGGATCAGTAGGTGCTATCAAACTTGCAAGTTTAATTGAAATGTCAATAGGTGCTGCAGTTGGTGCAATAACATTTTCAGGTTCAATAATTGCCTTTTTAAAGCTTCAAGGAATAATGTCAGGCTCACCAATAACTTTTAAGGGTCAGCATTCATTAAATGCCTTATTATTAATTTCAATTATAGTTTTAACTTATTTACTTTGCTCTTCACAAATATCTAACTATTTTTGGATTCTCTTATCTATATCATTTTTAATAGGATTTTTATTAATCATACCAATTGGTGGAGCAGATATGCCAGTAGTGATTTCAATGTTAAATTCTTACTCAGGTTGGGCTGCAGCGGGAATTGGTTTTACTTTAGAAAATAGTGCACTAATTATTACAGGAGCTCTTGTAGGATCCTCTGGAGCTATATTATCTTACATAATGTGCAAAGGTATGAACCGATCGTTTTTTAATGTGATTTTAGGAGGATTTGGTGCAACAGAACAGTCTGCATCAACTGGAAATAAAGAGCAAAGACCAGTTAAGAGTGGTAACGCAGAAGATGCAGCCTTTTTAATGAAAAATGCATCGTCTGTTATAATTGTTCCAGGTTATGGAATGGCGGTAGCACAAGCACAACATGCACTTAGAGAGATGGTTGATGTATTAAAGAAAAATGATATCAAAGTTACTTATGCAATTCATCCTGTAGCAGGAAGAATGCCTGGGCATATGAACGTTTTATTAGCTGAAGCAAATGTTCCATATGATGAAGTTTTTGAACTTGAAGAAATAAATAATGATTTTGCTAATGCAGATGTTGCATTTGTAATAGGGGCAAACGATGTAACAAATCCTATTGCAAAAACTGACCCACAAAGTCCAATTTATGGAATGCCTGTATTAGATGTTGAAAAATGTAAGTCTGTATTATTTGTAAAAAGAAGTTTATCTCCTGGATATGCTGGAATTGATAATGACCTATTTTATAAAGAAAATACTTTAATGCTTTTTGCTGATGCAAAAAAAATGACTGAAGATATAACTAAAAATCTTTAAAGATTAATGACAACAAAAATATTTTGTGACATTGCAGAGTTAGATCAAATAAAAAGATTTAATAAAAAAAAATTAGTTAAGGGATTTACAACTAATCCAAGCTTAATGAGAAAAGCAGGAGCTAGAGATTATAAGTCTTACTCTAAAAAAATATTGAAGATTTGTAACAATAAACCTGTCTCATTAGAAGTATTTGCTGATGAGTATAAAGAAATGAAAAAGCAAGCCCTTCAAATTAATACTTGGGGCAAGAATGTTTATGTAAAAGTCCCAGTTGCTAACTCTAAAGGTATTTTTATGGGTAAAATTATTAAAGAGCTAAATAATTTAAATATTAAACTTAATATCACAGCAATATATAGCGCCAGACAAACAGAGAAAATTTTAAAATTAATTAATAAGAAGACCAAAGTTATAATTTCAATATTTGCTGGTAGAGCAGGAGATAGCGGCAAAGATCCAATTCCAGAATTTAAAAAAAGCATAGTAACGGCAAAAAAATTTAAGAATGTTGAAATACTTTGGGCAAGTGTAAGGGAGCCATACAACTATTTACAAGCAAAACAATTGGGTTGCCATATTATTACTGTGCCACCAGCAATGATTGAAAAAATAGAAAAGTTTGGAAAAACAACTGATCAATTAACTAAAGAGACGGTAAAAGCTTTTTTGGTAGATAGCAAAAAGTCTAACTTTATATTAAAATAAATTCTATTCTAGATAAATTTTTTTAAAACATTAAGAGTTAAAAAAAATATATAAAATATATAAATTATAGAAACATTTTTATAATTAAAATTAGTTCTATCTAATTTTATATTCAATAAAGTAAAAATTAAGAAAATTATTAATGGGTCGTAATATTTATGATAAATAGAAAGCTGTGGATTTGAAAAAAATAGAATCAATATAATAAAAAAATTATTAAAATTATATTTACATAATCTGAAAATTATTAAAATTGCAAATAAAGATATTAAATAAAATAATAAGTTATTATTTAATAAAAATTGAGATAGATGTAAAAAAATTCCTCCTCCAGAATAATTAAGACTATAATTAAAAGTAAGCATTATTGGTAAAAAAAATAACACTAATAACAAGATGTTATTTAATTTAATAGTATTGTCATAAATTAGTAATTTTCTTTTAATTATAATAAATGGGATAAGGTAAAAAAATATAATAGAGGAAATAATCAATATCTTATTAGAAATATTATACTGTATTGGAATCCCTAATTTACTAACAATGTCATGTCCTGGCACTTTACCGGAGCTAAGGAAAAATACATCAAGAACAAAAAGATAGTAAAAAGCAGGTATTGCTAAAATTAAATTTAGAATAATACAGGCTAATATTTCTCCAGATATCTTAAAATGCTTATAAAATTGGTATAAAAAAAATATTGAAAATAAAGAAAAATTAGGACTAAAGTAGGAAGAAATTGCTAAAAGTATTATATTTAAATAACAAAAATAAATTTTTTTTTCTATGTAAATAAATTTTAAATAAAAAAATGTACTAATTATAAAAAAATGTAGACCGTAAATTCTACTATCAGGCCATATACTTAAAGATCTAAAAGTTGGTGATAAAAGCAAAGTAGCAGATATTAAAATTAAATAATTTTTATTAGTGTTGGTAAATTTGAGAAGCAGGCATTTATAAAAATAAATAATTGAAATTAATGATAGATGTAAATTTATTAATCTTATAATATGTTCGTTAACATTTAATTTATAAAAAAAAGATAAAATAATTATTAAGACTGGGGAATGTCTCTCTCCATACTGATCAAAATTTAAAAAAGTATGATTAAAATTCAAGATAAAATCGTTAATTATAGAGCGGTAGCCTATATAGTCCATTATTGCCCCACCATTGGCATCTTCATCAAAGATAAAGCCCACTAGAAAGAATAGATATAAAAGAACCAGTGTGAGTATAGTGTTTTTATTGAATTTAAAAATTAAAGCTGTCATATGATTTTGGATGATTATTTAATCTTAATACTACAACAATATTGTAAAAAAAATACTGAAAGATAGCTTATTCTGCAATCTTATTAGCAATTAAATTCAATATTTTTCAAAAAATTAAAGATTATTTTTGAATATATTATGTTATTAGATCTCATAAATGAAAAATAATATTGAAATATTAATTCCAACCTTAAATGAAGAGGGCAATATAGAAAAAGTTATTAATGAACTTAAAAGTGAAGGTTATATAAATATAACTTTATTAGATGCTAATTCTACAGATCAAACAGTGAAAATAGCTGAAAATAATGGCTGTAGAATAATTTTAGATGGGCCAAATATTTCAGGTTTTGGAGGCTCAGTTATAAATGGTTTAAATAACTTAAATCATGAATATTTTTGTATTTTTGATGGAGACAATTCATTTAACCCTAAGGCTATTTCGGAGATGATGGATAAAATATCAAATGGTGCTGATTTTGCTTTTGGTACAAGATATTTAGATAACAACAAAAGTGAAGACGATACTATCATTACAAAATTCGGTAATTTTTTCTTTACAAAATTAGTGAGATATTTATTTAAGATAAATACAACTGATCTTTTGTTCCTTTATGTTGTAGGAAAAAAAGAAAATGTTTCAAAATTAAATTTAAAGCAGCAAGATTTTAGATTTTGTACTGAATTTTTGATTAAATGTTATAAGGATTTCAACTGTGAAGAAGTTTTATCACAAGAAAGAAAAAGATATTCAGGTGTCAGCAAGGTAAATAAAATTTTTGATGGAATAAAACTTTTGACTAATATTTTTCAAATGTACTTTGAATATAATGAAAAAAAATAAAGTTGCTTTTATTACAGGTGTAACGGGTCAAGATGGCTCATATCTTGCAGAATTGTTATTAAAAAAAAATTATACAGTTCATGGTTTATTACGAAGGACTAGCATATTAAACATTGAAAGGATTCAAGAAATTATTAACAAATATGAAAAAATAGGAAAATTAAATCTCCATTATATGGATTTAACTGATACATCTAGTATCAGCAATCTAATTATAAAACATAAACCGCACGAGTTTTATAACCTAGCAGCCATGAGTCATGTTGGCATAAGTTTTTATACTGGAGAAGCGACTCTAAACATAAATGCACTAGCATCATATCGCATATTAGAGACTATATTAAAAAACCATAGAAAATGTAAGTTCTACCAAGCTTCATCAAGTGAAATGTTTGGCTCAACACCACCACCACAAAATGAAAAAAGTTTTTTTAATCCACAAAGTCCATATGGTATTTCAAAAGTTTCTGCTTTTCATACAACAAAATATTTTAGGCAAGCCCATGGATTATTCGCATCAAATGGTATTTTATTTAATCACGAGTCACCAAGAAGAGGATTAAATTTTGTGACTAGAAAAATTACCCATTCATTAGCAAGAATCTTGAGTGGTTATGAAAAAAAAATACATTTAGGAGACATATCCACCAGAAGAGATTGGGGACACTCTAAAGATTACGTAAGAGGCATTTGGATGATTTTACAGTATAAAAAACCTGAAGATTTTGTTCTTTCAACTGGAAAAAATTATTCGATAGAGGATTTTATAGAGAAAGTATTCAAAATTTTAAATTTAAATTGGAAAGATTTTGTAACGACAAATAATAAGGACTTTATGAGACCAGCAGAAGTTAGAAGTTTGCAAGGGGATAGCTCAAAAGCAAGAAAATTATTAAAATGGAAACCTGAATATGATCTAAATGCATTATGTAAAGATATGCTCTTAAGTGATTTAAAGTTGTATGGAATGAATATTGAAGAAGCAAAAAAAATTGCCAAAAAATTATCAAAAAAAAAATAAGTGATTTATCAAATAAAACCAGTTATTGGAAAAAAGGAAAAGAACAGCCTAATAAATTATATTAAAAAAGATAATTGGATAACTGAACACAAGGTTACTGAGAGCTTTGAAAGGAACTTTTCAAAATTTACGAATTCTAAACATTGTATTTGTTTTCCAAATGGAACATTAACAATGTCTTCAATTTTAGATTGCTTAGATTTAAAAAAAAATGATGAGGTTTTAGTTTCTAACTATACGATGGTTGCAACAGCAAATGTTGCTAAATTTGTAGGCTTAAAAGTTAGACTTGTAGATATTTCAGATAAAGATTTGTGTATGTCACCTGATGATTTGTATAAAAAAATTAATAAAAAAACAAAAGTTGTAATTTATACACAAATGAATGGTAGAGTTGGTGAGATTAATCGCATAAAAGACATCTGCAAAAAAAAAAAATTATTCTTAATAGAGGATGCGGCTCATGCTATTGGAAGTTACAAAAATAAAACTCATGTTGGTAATTTTGGTATTGCAAGTTCTTTCTCATTTAGTATGCCAAAACTTATTACCATGGGACAAGGTGGAGCCGTTGTAACTAATAATTCTAAGTTAGCTAGAAGATTAAGGTTATATAAAAACTTTGGAAGAAAAAAGTCTGGTGAAGATATTCACAAATATATTGGGTATAATTTTAAAATCACAGATATGCAATCAATGTTGGCATTGGAGCAACTGAAATCAGTTAGGTTGAGAATTAAAAAAAAGAAAAATATATTTACAAGATATAGATACAATCTAAAAAATAATACCAAAATTAAGTTTTTTGATATAAAGAAAGGTGAAACCCCATGGTCAGTAGATATCTATTTAAAAAAAGTTAAAGAAGTTAAAAAAATCAAAAAGATGTTAGAAAAAAATAATATTTTTACCAGGTATGTTTATCCACCACTAAATACACAAAAAATTTATAATCATTTTAAAAATTTACCTATATCAAATTTTTATTGTAATAGAGGTTTATGGCTTCCTTCAAGCTTAGACTTAAAAAATAAAGATATTGATAAAATTTGTGCATTAATTGATAAAAATGTTAATTAATGAAAAATAAACTTAGATCAAAATGTTTATGTTGTAATAAAAATAAACTCAATGAGATTATTAATTTAGGATTACACTCTTTTGCAGACCGCTTTGTACCAAAAAAAAAATTAAATATTATTGACCCTAAATATCCACTTATTTTAGATATGTGTAATAATTGTAAATTTATACAATCAAGAGTAGTAACAAATCCAAAAAATCGATATTTAGAAATGGATTATTCATACACTTCATCAAATTCAAACTATTCAAGAAATCATTGGATAGAATTTGCAGATAGCTTAGAAAAAAAAATAAGTCTTAAAAATAAAAAGATAATTGAAATTGGCTCAAATGATGGCTTTCTTTCTCAGCTGCTTAAAAAAAAAGGAGCAGAAGTGCTTGGTGTAGATGCATCAGAATTTATGGTAAAAATTAGTAAAAAAAAAATTAACGCTATACAAAGTATCTTTAGTAACAGTCAAAGTAAAAAAATAAAAAAATTATTTGGTAAAGCAGATATAATTATTGCAAACAATGTATTTAATCATTCTAACAAACCTTTAGATTTTTTAAGCGGGGTATATAATTTACTAAAAGAGAATTCAATTTTTATTTTTGAACAACCTAACTTTACAAAAGGTGTTTTGTCGCTAAAATTTGATCAAATTTACCATGAACATGTATCATATTTTACCGCAAGAAATATAAAATCAATATTGGATCATAGTAATCTAAAAATTTTGTCATTTTCAAAAAATGAATATCATGGTGGAAGTTTGAGAACGATTGCATCAAAAAAAAATTCATCATTTAAGGAGCTTAAAATAGATAAATTTATTAATTATGAAAATAAAAAAAATATTTATAAACTTGAATTTTATAAAAAGATGATGAAAAAAATTAATTTTAAGAAAAAAAAATTATTAACTAAATTAAGTAATCTTTCGGCCAAAGGGTATATTCTTTCAGGTATAGGTGCTGGTGCTAAATCTAATACTTTTTTAACTTTTTATGGATTAAATAATAAAATTATTAAATTTTTAACAGACAGCTCTAAGTTTAAAAAAAATAAATACACACCAGTTTCTAGAATTATTATAAAGGATGATAAAGAGCTAATTAATCATAAAAAAATTGCTTGTATAATTTTATCATGGAATATAAGTATTTTGGTAATAGATAAAATTAAAAAATTGAATAAAAAAATTAAAATTATATATACATAATTTCATGAAATTAAAAAAACTTAAAATAGATTTTA
>ERZ651776.5375-NODE-5375-length-11127-cov-2.950769_pt1 | contig 11127 bp, 10 predicted proteins | sample MGYA00514761_ERZ651776 | MGnify/ENA metagenome assembly ERZ651776 | reverse complement strand
TCGTCATTCGGAACATTCAGAGTTGTCCACACTGCCGTGTGCCGTGTTGTGTGCCGTTTTATTTGGCAACCGCCGCCCAATGTGCGTTCCACGTTTCGGCGTCGACTGTCTTGGCGTCCGTGTAGTAGTCGGCTTGTTTGAATCGAATCATAACGGGCGCGTCATTCGAACTGATTCGAGCCATCAATTCGTCATTTACGATGAAGGTGCTTTCCGACATGTCTTCACAATCGATGTCGGCGGCGTCCTCGAGTTTGATTACCTCGTCGTCCGAGAATTTCAACATGGCATAGTTCCCGCTTGCGCCAGCACAACCGAGGTCCGACGAAGACTTCAAACGAAAGGCGCGTGTGTCCCCGACCCTCATAGCCGAAAAACTAATTGAAATGCGAGCGTATGTTTTTTCTTCGGCATTATCGCCAACGACTTCGCGATTGGTGGCCTTTTTGGATTCTCCCGTGAAGTCGTCCGTCTCGTCCAACCACAAGGTTTGCGAGAAGCTTGTGGCGGCAAATGCGAAGAAGAAAAAGAGTGTGAGTAAATTTTTCATTAGGTGATGTTTATGGCAACAAAGAAAGGACCTACAACGTCACTTGTCAATATTGACGCCCCCAACCTTCTCTTGTCGAAACGAATAGACCTTTGCCGCTTTGACCTTCTCAAACAAAAGCCAACTCCGTGACAAGAAGGTTAGATCTTGGTTAACCGCCAGGGCTCTTTCAATACTTGACGATCTACCCTAAATTTTTCGATTCTATTTCATCACCTTTAATATTAATGGACTTTGTTTCAGGATAGCCTCTTTTTAGTCTTGCAAACATTTTTTTCTCCTAAGCCTAACCGCTATGACTCAGTTCTAAATGGTAATCCAAAATTTTAAAAGTAAAATAAGACGTTCTTAGGCTGCAATTTAAAAGATCGGTCTGAAAAAAGTTTATGCTCAAGTAGTAAAAAATCTAGCTAGAGTGAACTAAGAGGGCTCACTCTCTACTAAACCTTTAAACATCGAGCACTAGAAACTTTATAAAAATAGAACTTAAAAACAAAATTAGTTTTTTGCGTAAAATTCTACCACAAGATTTGGTTCCATAATTACTGGATACGGAACATCACTAACAGCTGGAGTTCGTACAAAGTTTGCTGACATTTTGGAATGGTCAACACTTACATACTCAGGAACATCGCGTTCCGCTAGAGCTACCGCCTCCATAACTAGCGGGATTTGCTTTGATTTTTCTCTCACTTCGATTGTATCGCCTTCATTTACTCTGTAAGACGCAATATTAACTTTTCGGCCATTTACCAATATGTGACCATGGTTGATAAATTGTCTGGCAGCAAACATAGTCGGTACAAACTTAGCTCTATAGATCAATGCATCTAAACGGCTTTCCAATAGACCTACCAGATTTTCACCAGTGTCACCCCTAATTCGCTCTGCCTCAGAATATATTCTCCTGAACTGCTTTTCAGTCAGGTCGCCATAGTAACCTTTAAGTTTTTGTTTGGCTCTCAATTGAATACCAAAATCTGAAAGCTTGGCTTTACGTCTTTGACCGTGTTGCCCTGGGCCATATTCACGACGATTTACAGGGGACTTAGGCCGGCCCCATATATTTTCGCCCATACGACGGTCTATTTTATGCTTTGCAGCTGTGCGTTTTGTCACTGCTGGTTCCTTTCATATGTTGAAAGGTGTTTTCCTCTACCAAAAATAATGGTCGACAGGCTTCTTCTTACGAAGTCCACAAACACCAAAGAGTAAGTGCAGTATGTACAGCTAGAACGTCAACCAAGTCAATCCAAAAACAGCCTGAACTACTATCTTTTTTCAACTAAGATACCGCAACTTTTTTAAAAAATCACTCAGACTTATTTTCACTTTAACTTTGGTTACTATTTAGTGTAAAGATCTGGACACTGAGCAAAGAGGCCCCAAGTGAGTACATCATCAATAAATCTTATCAAACTTTGTGTTGGCGCTAAAAACGTGTCTGACTTGGATCATTGGCAAAGCCTACAACTAAACGATCAAAATACTGACCAGAGCAAGAAAAAAATAATTCATGTAACTAGAATGTGGCCCAAAAGAAAGCAGGAACTTCTCTCGGGTGGATCAATTTACTGGGTTTTTAGAGGGTTAATCCTTGCACGCCAAAAAATTCTAGGTTTAGAAGAAATCACTGGTGCAGATACCATTACCAGATGTGGTCTGGTACTTGATCAAAAAATATTTAATACAATACCAAAACCAAAACGTGCATTTCAAGGTTGGCGATACTTGACACCAGAACAAGCACCACTGGATGTTGGTCAGTATTCAAAAAATACTGAGGAACTTCCATATAAACTGCAAGTAGAGCTATCTAGACTTGGGGTTCGTTAAGGATAATGTTGTGGCATCACTGCAGAAATCTTTTGGCAAAGACTAATTAACGTTTTATATTGCTTTTCGTTCAACTTATTTTTAGAGGAAAGAAAAAGTGTTGCTTGACTTCGAAGCACTGGCTCTTGACCAATAATTTTTAGATGGTTTGCCTTAAGTGTTTCTCCAGAAGAAGTTATATCTGCTACTGCTTCCGCAGAGTTATTTTTTATTACGCCCTCTGTTGCACCCTGACTATCAATTAATTGATAATCAGCTACTCCCATTTTCCGCAAATAAGCCCAAATTAAATTTTGATACTTAGTAGCAATACGTAACCTATAACCGTTCTTCCTTCTAAAATTTGTTGCTACAGCATCAAAATCATCTAATGACTCAACATCTATCCAAAATTTAGGAACGGCTAACACTAAATTTGCATAACCATAATTCAATAGCTTAAGTTCTAACATCATCTCAGTCCAAAACGGTATTTTCTCTCTTACCAAGTCTTGCCCAGTAATACCAAGATCAACTCGACCCGCCGCCAGTTCTTTTGGGATTTCACTTGCAGCTAACAGTATTAGTTCAATATCGGGTATTTCCACCATGTACGCAGAATACTCTCGCGGACCAGCCGCCAACTGTATTTTTATTTTATGCTTTGCAAACCAGTCAATTGTTAAATCACGAAGCCTGCCTTTAGAGGGAATTGCAAATTTAAGAGTACTCATTCGTTATATCCATTATCTGGCTGATGCTAAAATTTCTGGTCGTACGATACCACCAACTGCGGGTATTTCCGTACCTTTTCCCAAAATTTTAGTTAACGCATTATACCGTCCTCCTTGTACAACTGGCGGTAGGTTAGGTCGATCTTTAAGACTAGTTGAAAAAACGAATCCATCATAATACTCAAGACTTGTTCGACTAAGGTTAGTTAGAAAGTTTAAGTTTTTTACATCAATGCCAAGTTCACTCATCGCGTCAATCCTACAGTCTAGATTATAGGACACATCTCGCAATTCATTACCAATAGCGAAAAATTGGGAGATCTTACTGCTTGCTTTGGAAAGTGGACATTGCAAAGACAAAAGGTCCTCAATCGCCTTCACTAAATTTGAAGAAATTGGCCTCGCCAACTCTTCCTTTAACAGCTCTTCTGATCGTTTTCTAATTTCATCTAGTGTTCTTAAACCAATTTTGGGTCCATTAGCATTAACATAATCATTCAATTTATCATTATTTATAGACTCAAAGAGTAACGAACGAGAAGTACTAATACTATTGTCCTCAGATAATTGTCGAATTAATTGAATGAATCGGTCTGGGCGCCAAAGATGCCGTAGAAGTAAGCTCCTCTTATTATCAGATATATCCAAACTACTCACGACAGCTCGAAGTATTCCAACATCGCCAAGTTCGATGTCCAAATCTACTCCTCGAGTACAATGTTGGAACAACTCGAAAATTTCTGCATCGGCACGAGCAGAGTCAGATTGATGAAAGTACTCGAACCCTGCTTGGTAATATTCTGTTGGCTCTTGGCTGCCGTAAAGCTGCGAGCGCCATACTGGTCCGCAATAGGAGTACTTGGCCTCTTTCTGCTCAGTTGCAATATGCATCTCAACGATTGGTACAGTGAAATCTGGCCGCAATATTTTTTCTCTATTTATATGACCGATCGTATAAGCTTGGTTCCGAATATCTTCTCCATAAAGGTCGATTAGCGCATGAGAATCTAAAAGAGACGGCATATCTAGCTCCAACGCACCCGCCTCTTGGAACAGCTTCATCACATTTGAAATGACCGCACGTAATTTAGTCAAACTACTGCCAAACCGAATATTTAAATCTGTTTTCTTTGTAAACTCACGTTCAATCACTATTTTGACCCAAGATTTTTTTTACCTCACGTATCAAATCAGCTCGCTTTGCTTCTATTTGGGCTGGGCGCTCCTTCCACTCTTGATTAGTTTTTATTTCTTTAGAGAGTTCAGTTCCTAACTTTAAATCTTTCAGCTGAATTATACCTTGATCAACCTCTTCAGAGCCAACAATTACGGCGACTGGGCTATTTCTCTGATCAGCATATTTAAGCTGCCGGCCAAGATCTTTGGGATTACCTAAAAACATTTCAGATCTAATATTATTTCTTCTTAGTTCTTGAACTATCGATTGATAGTGAGGCACCAATTTCTTATCCATCACAGTAACTACTACTGGTCCAAGCTTAATCGTTTTTGATATTTTCGACTCAGTTAGAGCAGATAATAATCGATCGATACCAACCGAAACGCCCGTAGCAGGTACCATTTGACCAGTGAAGCGTTTTATCAGATCATCGTAGCGGCCCCCACCAGCTACCGATCCAAACTGGCGTTTTCGTCCCTTTTCATCAAAAATATCAAAAGTTAGCTGAGCTTCAAAAACTGGACCCGTGTAATAGCCAAGGCCTCGGACCACAGTCGAGTCTACAGCAATTTTATTATTTGAGAATCCACTGGATTCAGAAAACTCACACATCTGCTCAAGTTCGATCACCCCTGCTAGTCCAGTTTCAGAGTTTTTAACTAACTCTCGAAGGTTTGATAAAGTTTTGTCATTCGTTTTTCTTGAAGATTGTAAGAATTCAATAATTAATCCTGATTGAAGTTCTGAAAGCTCAGCCCCATTTGAAAAGTCACCACTTTCGTCTTCTCTACCAGCTTTAAGAAGCTGATCTACTCCAGCCAAGCCTAATCTATCTAATTTATCAATGGCTCGTAAGACTATTCCTCTTTTGAGAGTCAACTCTTCATTTTCACTCAGAACGCTCAATCCTATTGTTTCTAATAGACCATCTAAAATTTTTCGATTATTGATTTTTATTAAATAATCACCAGACAATAATCCAATTTTCTCTAGTATATCCGCAAGCATCATACACATTTCAGCATCAGCTGTAACATATGGTACTCCAACACTATCGGCGTCACATTGATAAAACTGTTTAAACCGTCCAGGGCCAGGCTTTTCATTTCGCCAAACAGGACCCATTGCAAACCTTCGATATGGGAGTGTTAGCTGATTTTTATATTGTGAATAAAATCGGGCTAAAGGTGCGGTGAGATCGTAACGGAGCGCCAACCATTTGTCCTCCTCGTCTTGCCAAGAGAAAATACCTTGGTTTGGTCTATCTACATCAGGTAAGAATTTTCCAAGAGCCTCAACAGTTTCCACAGCTGGTGTTTCAAGTCCATCAAAACCGTAATGATGATAAACTTCGCTTACCGATCGTAAAAGGATATCACGTTCTATAATGTCAGAACCTTCGTAATCTCTGAAACCTTTTGGAGCTAAGGCTTTAGGTCTAGTGGGCTTTTTAATTTTATTTTTCATAACTATTCATAACCATATGTAAACTCTAATTGTCTTTACTTAAATTTAAGCTAACCAAATAACTGTGCAAAAAAGATAAATAATAATTAACTTAACTGTCCTCTGAAAAATGTAAGTGGTTCCAGCTTACTTTCATTAAAAGATGTAACCAAGCCTAAAATTATAGAATGATCCCCACCATCATAAACTACATGTTGCTCACATTCTAAAATAGCAACCGCATTTTTTATAAGAGGAACCCCTCGCCCACTATAGTAGAAGTCTAATCCAGAGAATGGCTCTTTATGTTGTGCGAACCTAATAGCAACTTCCTCTTGGCTCTTTGAGAGGATGTTAATTGCATAATTTTTAACACTGGTCATTATTGGATGTTTTTGTGAGTTTTTAGAAAGCGACCATAAAACAAGAGGTGGTTCTAATGAAACAGACGAAAAACTATTAGCCGTAACCCCTATTAATCTACCATTATCTGTGGCAGTCACGATGGTCACACCCGTTACAAAACATCCCATCACAGATCTAAATTCTTTACTATTCATTGCTTTTTCAGTCTTTAAAGGATTAAGAATATTGTGCGACTAAATATGCTAATTATAAGGTCACGCTCATGAGAGGATGTTTTGCCATGGAAATTCTAGAAAGTCGAGTAACAGATTTGGAAATTCAAATAAGTCACCAAATCAGAATGCTTGAAGAGCTAAATTCAGTTATAATTTTGCAACAAAAACAGATTGAGGGGATAGAAAAAATAAATAGTTTTTTAATACAAGGCTTAAAAACTTCTTCTACAGGTGAAGAACAAATTTTATTAGATAATAATACCCTTAAACCACCACATTATTAATTTTTAACTCATCAACTCATTCTTTCAACATGGACTACACCGTCGATATGCTTAATCGCACCTATTAAATCTGGGTTAACAGAATAAGCTTCAGCCAGTTTTATTTCTACTTCACCTTGCAAGTTTTTATCAACCACTACTAAATTTAAGGGAACCTTGTTTCCATTATGTTTAGGTGGAAGATTACCTAAACGATCGACTAAGGCATTTACAGCTTCAATTGACTCAATAAAAATTCTAAATCCGTTGCCATCAGACTTTTCAATTATTTTTTCTATGGCTTGAACACCCTTCAGTAAGATTTTTATTTGCTCACCTTCAATTTTTATTTCACACAAAAGGACCAAAATTTGTCCTATCTCAAACATTTCACGACTTCGCTCTAAGACGTCTGAAAATACCGTTACTTCAAAACTACCAACAGGGTCAGAAAATTGTACAAATGCAAACCTATTACCCCTAGCCGACTGGCGTTCCTGTTTTCCCACTACTATTCCGATGATGTTTAACATTGGTGGTATTTTCTGAAGGTCCTTTTTTAAGTCAGAAAAGATCAATATATTCTGTTCCACGAGATATGGTAAGTATTCATCTATTGGATGTCCTGACAAATAAAACCCAACCGATTGATGCTCCTCACTTAATTTTTCAGTAAACATCCAGTCATCTAAGGGTTCCAACCTAGGTTGAGGAACAGCTTCAGCTATAGCCCCAAACAAGTTAATTTGCCCAGATGAAGATTCAGAAAAAAAAGCTGTCGAATAAGATACAAGTTTCTCGATCGACAAAAATAATAATTTTCGGTTTTTGTTTATGCAGTCGAACGAGCCAGACCTTATCAACATTTCAAGAGGCCTTTTACCTAACTTACGTAAATCAATCCGTCTTGAAAAATCAAAGACGTCAATAAACGCACCTTGCTCCTGCCGAGTTGTAATTATAAGTTCTACAGCACCAATCCCCACATTCTTTAATGCCCCCAGCGCATAAAAAACTTTACCTTCGGCTACTGTGAAGTAAGCATTAGACTTGTTAATACAGGGGGGGCTTAGCTCTAATCCAAGATTATCCATTTCTTGCTTATAAACATTGAGCTTATCAGTTAGATGAATATCACAATTCATGACCGCCGCCATAAACTCTATCGGGTAATTTGCCTTGAGCCAAGCTGTCTGGTAGCTCAGAACAGCATAAGCTGCAGCATGAGATTTGTTAAAACCGTAGTTGGCAAATTTTTCTAATAAGTCCCAGACCCTTCCTGCCGTTTTCTTATTGACATTATTTTCCAATGAACCAGCCAAAAATTTTGGTTTTTCTGCATCCATAGCCTCTTTTATTTTTTTTCCCATTGCCCTACGCAGAAGGTCAGCACCTCCAAGACTATATCCACCCATTTTTCGAGCAATTTCCATTACTTGTTCCTGGTAAACAATAATGCCTTGGGTTTCATCCAAAATTCCATCGATTAGAGGGTGAATGCTCTCTCTTGCTTGTTCACCATTCTTTACTGAACAAAACTTTGGTATGTTTTCCATAGGCCCAGGCCTATATAGTGCCACTAGTGCTATAATATCTTCAATACATGTGGGGCGCAGTTGGCTTAAAGCATCTCTCATTCCGGAACTCTCAACTTGAAAAACTGCAACTGTTTTTGCGCTAGCGTAAAGATCAAATGTTTTTTGATCGTCCAGAGAAATCGTATTTATATCAATTGAAATTCCTCGATTCTTTAAAAGATCAACAGCATTTTTTACTATCGTTAAGGTTTTCAAACCAAGGAAATCAAACTTAACCAATCCTGCCTGTTCAACCCATTTCATATTGAACTGTGTTGCAGGCATATCCGAACGAGGATCACAATATAAAGGCACTAATTTATCTAAAGGTCGATCAGCTATAACTACGCCTGCTGCGTGTGTTGCAGCATTACGAAGTAAACCCTCTACTTTTTGCGCATAATCTAACATCCGAGAAACGATCTCACTATTATTTTTTTCTTCTAAAAGTTTAGGTTCGTCTCTTAATGCTTGGGCAATTGAAACCGGTCTTGTGGCTTCAACCGGTATCATCTTAGATAGTTTGTCAACTTGGCCGTAAGGCATCTGAAGAACTCTACCAATATCCCTGATCGCAGCCTTCGAAAGTAAGGCCCCAAAAGTTATAATCTGGGCTACTTTATCTTTACCATACTTCTCTTGAACATAATTAATTACCTCCTCCCGCCTATCCATGCAAAAATCTATATCAAAATCAGGCATAGATACTCTCTCTGGATTTAGGAATCTCTCAAATAGTAGAGAATATCTTATGGGATCAAGATCTGTAATCGTTAGAGCATAGGCTACAAGGCTTCCAGCTCCAGATCCTCTACCGGGACCAACTGGAATATCCTGTAGTTTTGCCCATTTTATAAAATCAGCCACTATCAAAAAATAACCTGGGAAGCCCATATCTTCAATCACACTCAATTCGAAGTTGAGACGTTCAAAATATTTTTCAGCACTTGTCGAATGTACTATTTTTGTTAATCTATCCTGCAACCCTTTTGTCGCTTGGTTTCTAAGTTCTTCAACTTCATTATTGGCATATTTTGGTAAGATTGGATCTCGCAGCTCCGCCTTGACTGCACATCGCTGAGCGATCTCAATGGTATTCTCAATTGCCTCTGGCAAATCAGCAAACAGATTTTGCATTTCCTCAGAGGATTTAAAATAATGTTGGCTTGTGAGGCGTCTCCGTGGCGTTTTCTGATCGATGTATGATCCTGTCGAAATGCATAAAAGAGCATCATGAGCTTCATACATATCCGGCTTAGGAAAATAAACGTCATTAGTTGCAACGATAGGGACGTTCTTTTTTAAGGCCATTTCAAGAAACTTTGGTTCAGTTTTTCCTTCATCCAAAGTTCGAAAATCCGTTTGAGAAGGATGCCGTTGTATCTCAAGATAAAAGCGATCACCAAAAATATCTAAAAATTTATCAGTTAGTGGTTCTATAGAAATATTAGACGATTGCAGAAGCAGTTGTCCAAAGGGACCATCCACACCACCACTTAGACAGATTAAGCCCTCACCATATGATTCAAGATCTTTTAAATCAATGTATGGATCATTTGGATCATGCTCTAAATAGCTGATAGTTGAAAGCTTCATTAAGTTTTTATAGCCAGCTTTGTTTTTCGCTAATAGAACTATTGGGCTTGGCACCAAATTCTCAATTTCTAAATTATACTTTAGATTTATTTGGCAACCAAGAATTGGCTGTATTCCAGAATTAGCTAATACCTCAGAAAATTCGAGAGCCGCAAACATATTCCCAGTATCAGTGATCGCAACAGCAGGCATATTATTTTCACTACAGAGCTCTTGCAATTTTTTAATTGTTATCGCACCTTCCAGCAAAGAATATGCACTATGCAAATGCAAATGTACGAAGTTGTTGGGTGCTGAGGACTGGCTATTCATCCCACTATTGTACTTAAAGACACAGACTCTTCAAGCTCCATTAACCTTATTGAATACTTTTAAGACGAATAAGATTTAGTTGATTCTCATACTGCTAGGGTGATTGTAATAGGTAAGAAAACTAAAAGGGGTAAAAAGTAATCTTACTAACTTTCGAAACTACTTCACTGCTAGAAACTTAGTCACTATTTTAAGTAACTCTATTTTTTTTGAAAAAGTTAAGTTGTATATAAAGTACTCATTTGAGATTAATTATACCAACTATCTCAATAAAAATTTTTTCTATCCAGACGTAAGTTTTATACGTGGTGGGAGAAGTGATTCAAATAGTGCTGATATATCTGTTTATCATGAGAGTAAAAAATTATTAGTATTGAATGTAAGTTGTCATTTTCAAAAGCACAATCATCACAATATGTGGTCAAAGTTGATAAGCAAAAACATAATTTTTATATACCGCCCAAAGTTAAGTCACTTTATTCTGATACTTGTGATATAATTTTACACATGAATAATAGTTTTGAATATTACTCTCAAGAAAACTTAGAGAGTGAGATTTATAATAAATTAATCTGTGAGAAGGATATCATGATTAATTGTGTAAAAAAAAATATTTCACAGAAATCATCTTTAATAATAGCTTTGAGGTACAAAGAAGACTTTAGTCATAATAAACTACTTTTTGTCGGAGAGATCGCACAACTCCACCAGTTTTTTGAAATTGAAGGTGTCTATTGAGGTAAATATAGTGGTTCTCGTCATGCTTCAAAAAAGAGAATCAAAGATTTTCCATTTTAAACGAACATATTTGACAAATGGTATTATGTATATGATCACCACTATAATTTGGCAAATTGTCCAAACAAAGACAGGTCATCCTTTCTACCCAAAGAAGGAGAAAAAATTAAGGGTTATAGAGAAGCACGAATACCTAGTAATATTCGTGACAATAATATTATACTTGAACTAAAATTGAATAGTGAAGTTCATTCTGATTTATCTGTTTTAAGATTAATGGTAGATCAAAAAATCGTTTCTTGAATCTTTTTAAATATTTTTTCTATAACTGGAAC
>ERZ651776.5374-NODE-5374-length-11128-cov-5.008416_pt1 | contig 11128 bp, 6 predicted proteins | sample MGYA00514761_ERZ651776 | MGnify/ENA metagenome assembly ERZ651776 | reverse complement strand
GGTCAAAGATGCTGTCAGTTCCCTTGATCATATTGCCTGCCAGCACGCCTCCGATGCTCAGCATTTTGAGGCACTCGGTGCATCAACAGATCGATTATCGGTGGTGGGTTCACTAAAGTTTGACATGCCAAAATCGACCCTGGAACAACAGCGAGATGCCCTCGCCCTAGACCTCGGCACCCGTTTTTCTGGCCGCCCCATTTTTCTAGCGGCCAGCACGCACTCCGGAGAGGATGCCGTAGTCATCAGTGCGTTTCTCAAAGTCCGCGAAGAACACCCCGGCTGCCTGCTTTGGCTCGCACCCCGGCATCCACAGCGCACTGATGCCATTTTGACGCTGATAGCAGAGGCTCAACTCACGGCGATTAGGCGATCCTCTGGGCTACGCGTGGACGACGCCACCGAGGTTTTAGTGATCGATACTCTTGGGGAACTACCGGGCTTTATGGGGCTTGCATCGTCGGTATTCATGGGAGGCAGTCTGGTTACCAAAGTATGCAAGACCGAGGAGGGGGTCGTTGCATCTCTGCTGGAAAAAATTGCATCACTGACTCGGGATTTCGAGGGGGGGGGGTCAAGAACCTCCCTGCCCTCGTCAAAAGTGGGGGTGCGTCGCGTCTCGGACCCGACCTCATAGAGGTACTCAGTGAGTACCTCGACCTGGTTCGCGGTACGTTTCCCGACGACCCGAAGACCAAGTCGCAGATGATGAAGGTCGTCCTTGGCGACAGCCCCTACACCAAGTTCCTCCGACGGATCGTCGACCGCATCAAGGTCCTCGACACCACAGGCAAACGGGCCGCCTTCTTCAGGACGATGCCAGGGGCACACCGAAAGAAAAAGGCTAACCTGGAGGAATGGTTTTCTGGGTTTCCTGCAATTCAACCGGTCCAGTCGACCCAACAGGTCCAACAGGTCCAACCGGTTCGGGGGGGGGAGAAACGCAAATTTTCGGAGCAGGAACGGACTGGGCCATCCAAGAATAAGAAAAATTGTTAAGTTCCGGTACATCACACCGAATGTCGTCCTTATTGTCTACAACGCACGCCGCCTCTGTGAGTACCTTGAGGCAACATCCAAATTCAATGGGTAAATCAATTTGCATAATACCAACCTTTACTTTTAGTAGTCACGGCTCCTACTTTTCACTATACAGTATTTTGGAAGTCATATCCCAATTAACTTGTGCAAAATAAGCCTCACCTTCTTGTGGAGTCTCAGGGTATCTATCCGTGACCCCTAGCTTTCACCGCGTTGGATTGCAGCCTCCTCCCGTGTCTTCTGTTTCTTCTTCCGAAGGCAACCGCGTTCCTCTCGAACTCTCATCTTTCGATGACTGCCTATTCCAGGTTGTCCCCTTCCTTTCTTACGACTCAAAGGCTGCCAGTAGCAAACTCAGCCGAAGCAAGAGCTTCAGTGTTGACGAGCGTGCCCTCATAGAGATGAGGATGGCGGTGGAGCGCACCAAGAACGAGAAACAGATTGCTGAGATGTCAACGCTTAGAGGGAGCTGCATTTATGGCCAGATACTGCAGCTCAAGCACTGCAAGAGCGGAATGTACCTATCAACTTCTCCCTTCACTGCGGAAATACAGAAGGACTGCCTTGAGCTTGCATTATCTCAAGGCAGCATAAGCTGCCATTTTAAGTGCCTCCCTCGCTACAAGGTTAGAAATGAGGGGAGCGAGATTCTATACGACGACCAGGTGCAGTTCTTTTCCGTCACCGAGCGAGGCTATGGCATCCATGTGAGCAAGGGCCTTCCTTACGATTCCGCAGAAAATTACCCTCGGCAAATTGAATGCAACCTAAGTACCGGGCCCTCGTCCATGAAGATAATGAAGTACAGTCGTCCGACTCCAGGGGATGATTCTCTGAGACACGGGGAAGATATCGTGAGGCTCTTCCATCCGGAGACTGAGAGCTTTCTCCAGGCGAGTTGCGATATGGTTAAGGGTGAGGGAATGACGAGACCGTTCTACAGGAAGATTAGTCACGAGAGCGGAGAAGAAAAAGTGGAGTACAGAAGTAGCCAAGGGAGAGCGGAAGACGGTGACGAGGCGACAGCCGACAGTAAACCGAGTTGCAGCGGTGTTGGTGGCAGTGTTCTTGATGATGTCGGGGTTGGCAGCAACGGTGGCCTTGCCACAGCTACTAAGGAGAGTAATATGTCAGGCAAGCAACTTTTCATAATTGAAGAGGGTTCCACTCGCATGCGTTCTTCGTCCATCCAGTGGGAATGTGGCGTTCGCCTCCGACATGTCGCTACGGGAAGATACCTGGGTGTTGACCTCTCTTCCACTTTTTCATCTTCTGTGGAATCAGATGTAATGACTGATTTTTCGCCAACCATTGGATTATCTGTCGCCTCAGAAGTTTCATACAAATGCAGGATGTACGAGCCTAATCAAGACGAGGAGAAGACAGTGTTCCAGCTTTGCCCAACAGACAAGCAGGGGGAGACAATCCCCTCCAAGCAAGTGTCTTTAAGGCTCGAATACATTCACCCCGGCACCCGCGAGCGTCTTCATATGAGGACCCGTACCAAGAGTAAGTGGCTCAATTCTTCGTCTCCCTATCCTCGCTCTCTGGATATATTCTTCTCATCATTACCCGAGGAAAATGAGGCTCTTCTCCTCATCCCCTTCTCCAGAGATGACCTCAAATCTCGTGTCAGCCAAATGCTTTCCATGCTTCCCTATCTTCGTTGGTTTGTCGACCGCGCGACTACAGATATTAAGCTACTGCGCAACAACGACATAAAAAAAGCAGGGGCAACCATCAGCAGACTTGTCAATCTCCTCGCTATGTACAACGACGAGAAGAACGACCAGCACCCCAACACCACAAATGAGCAAAGTAGCGGCAGGAGCAGGGAAGGAGACGGCTACAGGAGTCTTAACTCATCTGCTGACCTTTCTTCGTCATCTCTTACAGTCAATTGGTCTTCATTCTCATACCCCCACCAAATCACTCTCCTAGACTCGTCCTTAACCGCAGCCTGTGACGTCCTTACCCAAAACTTTGCGCGAGATTTCAAATTCATGGATCTTATCTTCACCCTTGCGACCCTCGCTCTCCGCTATTCCCTTCCAACATCTTATTCTCCCACCGAGAGGGAATGGACTTCACCCTCTTTCTCAAAAATCGCCAATCTTGTCAAACTATCGTTCCGTGCCGTTCAGCGTTTATTCCACGAGAACAGAAAGAGCGAGAACTACTTTGCAAGGCAGAAGAATTGGATCAATCCCGGTGTCGTGGATTCCATCTCCGATCCAATTGGTGCGGCCGTCTTATTTGAGGCACTGATTAGTAACAATGCGACGTTGTTGAGGCGGCATGTAGATGGGGAGATATTCAGCTGTTTTCAGAGGCTGATATTAAGTAGGGGACCGGAGTCTCGGTTTTTAAAGTTCTTCACGGCGTGTTGCAGTTGTCAGGGGGAAGGGATCAGGAGTAATCAGGAGACAATATTTAACATGGTTTGGAGGGACCAGGGTGCGAGAAGCTCGATGCTATTGGGGATGGAGGAGGTGGTGACAGGCGTTGACGCTGTCGGGGGGAGTTCGAGGGAAGTGACGAAGGTAACAGAGAATTACCTTGGAAAGGAAACACTTGAAGGCAATGGAGGAAGGTTTAAGAGAGTGAAAGTATCTTGGGAGGGGATGGAGAAGATGAGTGAAGAACTGTTACCCTTTACCTTGGGTAGGAAAAAGAGCTGTTTCATTGAGGAGCTGTGCTGGGTGCTGGATCCAGCAAAATTGTATCCCCTACTTTTCGGCGGAAAAAGCTGGGAAGATGAGAGAAGGGACCAGGGATTTAAGGACAGAGCGGAAGAAGTCAAGGGGTCTCCCTCCTCCGTGCACTCTCTCACATTTAAAACTCCTGGCCATCATGCTAGCGATTCTGAGTTGACAGAAAACGAGTACACGAAGAGGTTTTATAACCAGTTATCCCTCGCGAAATATTTCGCAAGCCAAATAACTTTCCTATCTTCCCTCTGCATCGGACGTTCGTACAATTGTATACTTTCTTTGTCTCAGTCAATCCCGTACGAAATGATAGTATCGTGCCTGAACAATCGCCGACTGCCCGACGAGGTTAGGGCGCCGTTTGTCACGCTCTTGAGGAGACTTTGGATCGATAGGTATCCCCACGGATCCTACTGCGGACGTCCAGTCTTGCCTGATTTGGTATGGGTTCAAAGCGATCTTAAGAAGAGGTCTATCTCGGGGAAGGGGAGAGGAGAAGAGGGGGCATTGCCGTGTTTCAAGGTAGGAGCTGACTCCGACGCGAGAAACCGTAGCGAAGATTTCTACGCCATTACGAATCACTTCAAATTCTACTTGATCCGTTCTCGCCTCGAGGAGTTCATGGAAGAGATTGGTGGTGTACAAGTTATCGGCAACACGCACCAAAATGAGTTAGTGATGGCTTTTCTCGACGTTCTCAATGATTTACTATCTTTCGGCTTCTTTGCCACCACCGAAAAGATCGTTAAGGTGTGCGGTCACATTACAAGACTTCTTGACGGTAGGACGGACCGACTATCTGAAAAAGCAATAGTCAAGGGGCGTAGCGATTTCAACGGCAGCACTAGTAATGGTAACGAGGGCGTACAACAATCTCCCTCGTCAGCTAAGGTTGTTCCTGTGATTGTCGCGGAAGACCCTACAAACCGAAATCAAACCAACGAGCCAGCGACAGAACTCATCGCTCGCTCAATGCATGATCTTGAGGAGCGGCAGAGCGTGGGAGCGAGCAGGTGGCCGCTTAGCAATGACAAGCTGATAGTCATGAAGAGCAAGATATCTATTTTCAAATGTCTTTTTAAGGTTGCGGATATCCGGGCCCAATACCGACTATCACAGCTCCTTTACGTGTTGGCAGAAAATGGAAAGAAGGGACAGACTGTCCTCACTGCCAGTGGTGGGCTCAGCCTGGAATTTTTCCGTGCTCTTGAGGACCTGTTTGAGGGGGCTGATGGAAAGGCTCTAGACATTGGCGAGATGATGGAGGGAAACATTGACAGCGTTTGCATGGACCTCATGATGTATGATAGCGATGAGCTGTTCGAGAACGCTCTCACTTTTATGAGGAGGAGATTTGGACAAAGAAGGAAGTTGATCAATTGCCTTTCTGATGTTCTGGTCTTGAGAACGAACTCGATCCCAGTTTTTGTGACGTTAGAAAACTTGGACTCAAAAATACAGGACTTACGTTATTGGATTCGTTCATATGATGTGTGGGGGGTGCAAAAGAGTCCCGAGAATGGTATTGATGTCAGCATTTATGAGAAGATAATCAAGGTGTTTGATATGCTTGACGCGTTCATCTTCAGTGTCGATGATAACGTTGCTTCGATGAAATACAATAGGGATAAGCTCCCTAGCGAGGTTGCTTCCCTTCGCCCCCCGAACAAAAAGTTCCAGTTATTACTGCGGAACATGGGTTTGTTCAGAACTGTTCTTATCTTCGGTCTACAGATCGACTTCAATTTAATGGCTAAGCTCTCAGCAGGATCATGGGCGCTCGAGTCTGTTGTAAAACAGTCAAGAGACTTGTTGTTTGAGGTGTGCAAGCGAACAATATTTTGTCTTAGTGGATTCGTTGCGAAAAATTTAGACAACCAAGAAATTGTGTTCAAGGAGCTCGGGCTGTTAAGGGGAAAGATGGGGGTGGGTTTGAACGTCTGGGATGTTATTATAAGTCTGTTCGAAGGGAACCAAGGTTTGTGCGAGTCGTGCCCTGCTTCTCTGTTTACCGACTTTGCCAGGATGCTCCAGATCAACCACAACAAATATTCCCTCCGGGAGCTGGATTTCTTCTTCAACGTGATTGAGCCGAGGAAAAACTTCCAGACCATCAGGACGAACCAGAACAAGACAATCACGTCGCTATTGGACGACCGAGAGCTAGAGAGTGTTTTGATCTTTCACCTGTCAAAAGACGAGAGACGGGATATTTTGCTTAGTAGCGAGCACGATAAAGAGATCAACGAGAGGAAGAAAAAATTTCACGTCAAGCTCATGCACTTGTTTGCTCTCTCAAGCAAAGACAAGAACAGCTTCGCTGCTGCCAAACTACAGGCAAAGGTCCCAATTAGACAAATATTGAGGTGTCTAATCAACGAGACCCCCAACCATGACGAATTTGAGAGCGATTTGGATGTCAGAGCGAGCCTGCTCCATTTTCTATGCTACGTCTACATCGATACGCCTCTGCTGGAGCAGAAACTCGGGAGCTCCGTTGACATGTGGAGAGCCTTGGTTAGTGTTAGCAAGGAAATGGCGATGATTGTCAATGATAGTTTGTTTGCGGATGAACGTATGAACGAGGAGAGCTGGAATATTATTGGGTCGAGGCAGCAATTTTTTGACCAAGGAGCAAAATTCATCTCGGCGTTCTTTAAGTTATTGTTCAACGAGGACGACATGAACAGCGGGCTGGATAAATACTTCGACTTGATCGTCGACGAGCTGAGGAAGATAGACATCAATACGGTGTTCGAAAAGTGCACCGCCGTTACGGTGGATAATATCAGAAGTGCTATGAAGAATTCCATCGGAGAGATAGGCGAGGATATCATTCGTACTGTGACCCGAACAGATATTGTAGAGGAGGTAGAGACGAAGTCGACAGAGAATGTTGATCTCGTTTTTGATATCGTTTTTAGGAAGATCGATAGAGATGGAAATGGTTTTTTGACTTCAAAGGAGGTCCAAGAGGCTATTATGGAGGTCAACGGCGAGTTAAGCAAGGGACAGGTAAAAACACCCTCACTCATATTCACACCCCACCCTCACCCAAAAACTATCACCCACACTCTATCTTAAACTCTCACCCACACTCACCCACACTCACCCACACTCACCCACACTCACCCACACTCACCCACACTCACCCACACTCTAACCTACAACAAAATTCCCACCCTCAATTTACCCTCTCACTCACCAGGTAAAAAGTATTCTGAAGAGGTACGATACGGATAATGACAGCAGGATCAGCAAAGTTGAGTTCACTCATATGCTTCATGACGCCCAAGCCTTGAAAAGCAACGTCAACTGGCTTACCAACGTCGAAGTCCTTGACACTTCTCCAGAGACGATGGATATGATGAAGAATGATTTGGACGGTTTCTTGCGAGAGAAACTCTGTCCGGTGCTGGGAAATAGCCAAAAGCTCAACTCTTCTTTGAGCAAGCGAGATGGAGAATTTTTGGATATTTTGAAAAATGTGGACAGTTTGTCGGACCCGAACGAGACGAACTACATAGCTGCTCTAAGGGGAAACAATGAGAGAAAGGGCACCAAGCAGGAGGAGCAAGACACGACAGCCCAACAATTCCTCAACTTCATGAACGGCAAGCTGATGCTCTATGTGGTTTTAATGTTTGTGGGGTTTGCAATAATTTTGCTGATAGCGCAGCTAGTGACGGAGGGTCACAGTTTGGTAATCGAGATCGTCGATTATTTTATCACCGCATTCTTCGCCATCGAAGTGACGAGTAAATTGGGAGCTTTTGCTTTAATCCACGGAGAAATCGACACTTTTCTGCTGGACCCGCTAAACGCTATTGACGTCACTGTTGTGGTTGTTGATGTGCTCTTTATATATTCACAGTTAAGAAGTGGGGGGAACAGAAGTGGCGGCGGCGTCAAGGCGCTGAGAACAGCGAGAATCATGCGTTTATTGAGATTGATTAGGGTCAGCCATATCTTGAAAAAAAATCGACAAAAGGAGATGACGACTGAGGAGGCGATAGCTGACAAGAGGAGCGTCAAAATTACGTTCGACAATTTGTTGAGCAGAATGATCAGGTACATGGACCGGAATATCCTCGACGGAGGGAAGGTAAGGTTTGAGAGAGGGACCAAGAGTGGGATGATCGAGAGAGGTTTGTGCTTTTTGTCGTGTATATACAAAGCTGCTGACTTTTTGCTATTTTTTGTAGGAAGAAGTCCTTGTCATTATCATGGAGGTCATCGTTCTCCATCTGAACAGGCTCCACGATAGCATTCAAAATATAGACGACGACAGTTTATTGCTAGCTATGGATGGGGATTTGAACGCATCTGATTTACAGGGTGAGAGGGAGAAAGAATTCATGGCTGCACAGGCTAATCTAGATGAGCTCGGCCTAACGAGGGTCGCTGTAAAAGCGATTTCGCACGTAGAAAACGAAAAAGTTCTCCAGAAGGCGCTTCTGGTTGTTCAGAGTCTTATGAGAGATGGCAATTCTTCTGTTCAGCTGAACATAAACGAGATTTTGACCACTGAAGAAACTGATGGCGCCTTCTTCTTCAAGGTCCGTTCCCTCATTCATGAGGCAGGAGAAAAGTTAAAAGAGTACAGAAAGGTCCGAAAACTAAACGAGGAAAGGAGCGAGACGCTTGTCGGGGGAGTTATCCAGGTGGTAGGACTCTTCAATACTTTGCAACAAATGTGTGAGGGCCACCAAAAAGTCACCCAGAACTTGCTCAGGGAGCAAACACAAAATGTCAGAAGCGCTGACATAATCAGCGAGGTGAGAGCTGCTCTATAACAATCGTCATGCAGATAAACTTTGCAACTAATAAATTTTCCCTCGCTTATGATCGAACAGACCCTGGACTACTTGAGCTTGATCGCTAAGTCCCTTTCGCGAATTCGAAAGTGGAACGATTTGGAAGCTCGTTGCGCTCTGGCTGCAATCGAATTCTTGACTGAAAGTGCTCAAGGTCCTTGCGCAATCAACCAAGAGGTAATTGCAACAAGGGCCAAGGCGATTGATGGCTGTCTGAGCATTCTGAGCGCGAAGATGAAGAATGTCGATGATTACATGCTCAAGAGTAAGCTGACACGCAGCGTTAGTGTCCTGTTGAGTAGCTGTTTGGAGGGCAGGGCGTCCAACGATCTTGCTTCAAGTCTTTTTGACCAGGTCCCGATTGGGCTCATCAACGACCGAATTGCCATCGTCGGGAGAAAGATGCAACTTATGCAGAATCATTCCGTAAAGTTTAAGGCCACAATGATGGAAATAATGAACGCCGAGGCAAGGAGTCTCCTAACCTTGCGCCACATTTTTCTCCACTTGAGAGGAAAAGAAGAACAAGAGGGAAGCGATGCCGGGGGAGTGAATATGAGATCCCTTGGAATGCTCTCCGTGGAGGTTTTCTGGAACGGTCGCTGCACCAAGGTGTACTTCACTGCTTCACCCGAGACAGTGGCCTTGAATGAAGCCTCAAAGGAGCGATTTATTTCTATCGCAGACATTAGTAACCAAGAGGCGCGCGTGAAGAGCTTGATTGGAGCAGTGGACGACTTGGACGACGAGGTAAAATATCAGTACAAGCTGAGCCAGTTCCCAATGTATCGATGGCTCAGTTATTATATTGTTTCCATAAAAAAGCTCACCTTTGGTCTCGTCCTCCTCCTCAACATCAATGTGATGCTGTCCACTTTCGACCAGTTCAACCCTGAAGAATCTGTGGCTGGAAGCGAAACATTTGACCTTGGCACTAGCAGCGGTATCACTATTTTTTTGGGTGTCATCGTGATGTTTTTATACATGATTATTACAGCCTTCATGGTGGTGAGTTTTGTTCCTTTGGAGTGGCGCCGTAGCCTCCGCTCGTTAAACGAGGAAATGTTGAATGACGAGGAAGTCTCTACAACCACCATGGGAATGCTCAAGAAAAAGGTGCCTGGTGGAGCCTTGAAATCGTGGCTTATGGGTTTGCTCTTTTATTCTGCTTTTAGTTATATTCATGCCACGACAAAGAATGGTTATGAGAGCGGTGAGTATGTCGATCTCGGGGTGAATGTATTTGTTATTCTGCTACCCTTTGCACTGCGTGCGCAACTGAAATTACCCAAGAGTCCGATATTACGGAGGTACTGCGCGCTCATGGATGCTCTGATGCATCCGTCCGTTAGGAATCACATGATCATGGTAATTTTCACATGGGTGGGTTTGTGGAGGAGTTATTTTTTCACCTTGACGTTGCTAGATGTCCTGACGATGAGTGGGACATTAGAGAGTGTTGTAAAGAGCGTTGTTCAACCCATCAACCAACTTGTGCAGACCCTGTTCTTGTTCCTAGTTGTGATATGCTGTTACACAAGGTGAGAAAAAGAGATATGCTCAATTTATTTGTAAGAGCTCCAAAAATAGAAATCGACGCGCGCTTCCTCGTATTTCTTCAAAGAAGCTAATTTTTATCATTCCTAGCTTCGCATATTATCTCTTTGGTGCCAACGAGGGGTTTGCAGGCGAAGAAAATCCGTTCGAGCTCTACGATGCAAACGGGACTCTCACTGGGGAATACATGATTCAGCAAGATGATGATGATGCCAAAGAACCTGGATGTCAAACTCTTCTAGAGTGCTTTACTGAGACTTTTTATCTTGGAATCAGGACAGGTGACATGGCAGAGGTGTTGGAGGATCCCAGCGAAACCAACTACACCAGCAGGGTGTTCTTCGATTTGAGCTTCTTCTTGATTTTAGGGGTTCTGTTGTTTGACATGGTCACAGGTATCATTTTGGACACCTTCGGGAGCCTCAGGGAGGAGGTTGCCGAGAGGGAGGGGATCTTAAAAAACTGTTCATTCATCAGCGGCTTGACGAGGGATTATCTAGAAGAGATGGGAGCTGGCCTGAATTTCGACAAAATCAACAAAGTTGACCAAAACATCTGGAACTATTTCTTTTTCATAATGTATATCAAGGACATGGAAGACTGCGAAATGAACGGACACGAGGCCTTCGTCAAGGGTTGTATCAAGGAGAGGGACACATCCTGGATTCCCAGCCACACGTGCTGTAGCATCGAGGATCTAGGATTAAAGGGGGGAACAGACGAAATGAAAGCAGAAGAAGACATGGAGCGGTGGAAGGAGGGAATCGAAGAGAAATTGAACACCATCAAGGCCTTGTTGATGACGAGCCAGGTGGTGAGCTAAATTGCATATTTATTTTGCAGCAATAGTTTGTGCAAATAATAACAATCTTTTTCAAATTACAAAATGGAAAAAAGTCGAATTTCTTCTGAGTTTTGGAAGTTTCAAAAAAGGCAAAATTTCAAACGCTACGTACAATTGTGAAATTAGGCGACGTAGCGATCCAGCGTCGAGGGAGGCCA